>Ga0228655_1000145_pt1 | contig 30062 bp, 45 predicted proteins | sample 67DmetaG_FD_182742 | JGI IMG/M metagenome (GOLD analysis project Ga0228655, IMG submission 182742) | Seawater microbial communities from Monterey Bay, California, United States - 67D | ecosystem: Environmental > Aquatic > Marine > Coastal | place: USA: California | collected 2016-11-15
ATATTACTGCTAGAATAAAATTTTCATACTTGCTACCTTTTTGGGGAGTTTAACAACTCCCTTTTTTTTGCTTGTGTATAAGGTTAATTTGTTGCTAGAATAGAATAACTTTTACTTGACAGGGAATTTGAGTTATGTCTGAAGAAAATCTAGAGATTGTAAATGATATTCTAGACTTAGAATGTGATTACAAAGAATTAGATGCTGATGATGATGGAACTTTTGAAGGCTATGCGTCAGTATTCAACAATAAGGATTTAGGGAATGATGTTATCAAACAAGGTGCATTTTCTGAATCAATCAAAGGCAAGAAACCAAAACAAATAAAACTTCTATATCAACATAAGACAGATGAGCCTATTGGTGTCATTGATTCTTTAGTTGAGGATACTAGAGGTTTGAAGATTAAAGGCAGACTTGCTATGGGTACACAAAAAGGTAAAGAAGTATTTGAGCTTATGAAGATGGGTGCATTAGATTCTATGTCAATTGGATATAGACTATCCCCAGACGATTACAAATACAGCGACAAGTTAAAGAAAAGAACAATTACGAATTTGGACTTAATGGAAATATCAATGGTTACGTTTCCAATGAATCCAAAAGCTAAGATTACGAAAGTGAAATTAGCTGAAATGAATGTAAGGGAAATAGAACATTACTTGCGTGATGTGGGCTTAATGTCTAGTTCTGTTGCAAAACAAAGTGCTAATGTATTATACAAGTCATTTAACCATGAGGTTGATGAGCAACGTGATGTTGTGGATAGTATTAAGCATTTAATTGAAACAATTAAACATTAAGGAGTTTATTATGAGTGATGAAATTAAATCTGTAATAGACAACTTGAATTCAACTTTTGAAGATTTTAAAAGTGAGAACTCAAAACGTCTAGACGAGATTGAAAAGAAAGGCTCTGCTGACCCTATCCTTGAAGAAAAAGTAGACAAGATGGCTGATGACATTTCTAAAATGGCTGAAACCAAACAAGCTATTGAACTTCAAGCTAAGAACTTAGCAGAAGCACAAGCGAAACTAGATAACTTAGAAACAGTTATTGCAAGACCAAATACTGGCGAAACAAAAGATGTTGACATTCAAATGAAAGCATTTGGCGATTGGCTAAGAAAAGGTGAAGTTGATGAAATGGAGAAGAAAGCACTTTATGAGTCTGATGACACATTAGGTGGTTTTTATGCTCCAGCAGAATACGTTGCTGATTTAATCAAAGGCGTAACTGAAATTTCTCCAATCCGTTCTATTGCTAGAGTTAGAAGTACATCTAACAGAGGGATTGAGATTCCAAAAAGAACTGGTCAATTTTCTGCACAATTTGTTGCTGAAACAGGTACACGTTCTGAAACAACTGGTTACACAACAGGCTTAATGCAAATTGACGCACATGAGCTATATGCTCTAGTGGATATTTCACAAGCTATGTTAGAAGATTCTGCTTTTGATTTAGAAAGCGAAATGTCTACAGAGTTTGGTGAGCAGTTTGCGAAAGCTGAAGGTACTGCATTTGTAACTGGTAATGGTGTAGGTAGACCACAAGGTTTTACTGATACATCTGCTGGAGTTGGTACAACTAATTCTGGAAGTGGAACAGCTTTAACTGCAAATGGTTTAGTTGACCTTACAATGGCTATCAAATCTGACTATATGGCAAACGCAAGTTTTGTAATGAACAGAGCTACTTTTGCTGATGTATTAAAGTTAGAAGATACAGAAGGTCAAAAAATATTTGTTAACGCTATGAGCTATGTTGGTGGAACACCAGCAACAATCTTAGGTAAGCCATATATTTTAGCTGAAGATATGCCAGATGTTGCTGGCTCTGCTAAACCTATCGCTTATGGAGATTTCTCAAGAGCATACACTATTGTAGACAGAGTTAATCTTTCAGTAATGAGAGACCCATACTCACAAGCTACAAGTGGAAATATACGTTATGTTGCCAGACGTAGAGTTGGCGGTGCTGTAGTTCTTGCGGAAGCAATTAGACTACAAAACATTTCTGCATAAGGGAGATTATTATGAGAGATATTGCAAATAGAACTAAGTCAGTTACTTGTCAAGACGCAAAAGTATTTACAGCAGACGCAAATGGAACTACTGTTGATACACAAGGTTTTGAATCAGTAATGTTCATAGTTAACTCTGGTATTGAAGGCGATACATTATCTGGTAGTGTAAAGTTTGACTTTATACTTCAAGATTCTACAGACGATTCAACATTCACAGCCGTTACTAGCTCAACAGCAGTAACAGAAGGAAGTGTTGATGGTTCTGGTATCTTTTTAACATTAGATGCTAACGGTGAAACACCACAGACTAGCCAAATTGGTTATATCGGTGGTAATAGATATGTAAGAGTTAAGATTGACGCTACAGGAACTCACTCAAACGGAACACCTATAAGTGTTCAAGCTGTGTTGGGTAATCCTATAGATTCAACAGACGCTTAATATCTGATAAGTTTGTGGGGAGCGGTTTTGATTGCTCATTGTCTGCTCCTCACTCTTATATTGATTAGATAGTATTTTAAGAATATTATGTAATGAATAATGGAGAGAAATATGAAGATAAAAATGTTAAGAGATGTAAAAGGCTCTAGTAATGAATCTGGTAATGCGACCAGAGTTTATCAAAACAATGAGATTATTGATTGCGATAAACAATGGAAAGTAGATTTAGCGAATAACTTTATGTCTAACAATTCAGCCATAGAAGTTAAAATAGACGAGCCAAAAGAAACAAAGAAAAAAGCAGTAAAGAAAAAAACTACTAAGAAAAAAGCCACTAAGTCTAAAGGTTAATCGCTATGGCTAGAAGTATTGGGAGTACATTTTCCACCCAGTTATCTAGCAGTCAAACTAGACCATTTTATGCAGTAGAGTTTTTGTATTCCATTCCGCTAAGAATGTGGACTGGATATGGTGAGTTTGAGATTCTAGGTAATGATTATCAGGGTTTAGGGAATCTTATAGATATCAGTCAAGTTAGTGAATCCGCAGATATTAAAGCAAATGGAATTAATATAAATGTTTCTGGACTAGATACTAGTATCTTGTCTGCTGGATTTAATGAAACTCAACAAGGCACAACTGTAAACGTATATTTTGGAGTTCTGACAACAACAAGTAATGCTTTAGCGATTGTTGATACACCCTATCAAATATTTAGCGGTACTGTTGATACTGTAACTATTGTAGAAGATGGCGAAACGTCTGCACTTAATTATAATATTGAAAGTAAATTAATCTCGCTAGAGAAAGCATTAGATTTTAGATACACAGACCAAGACCAAAAATTCTTTTTTCCAAATGATAAAGGACTAGAGTTTGTAGATGATTTGCAAGACAAGTCTATTGATTGGGGTGGGGGAGAAAAATAGTGGGATTTTTTAGCTCAATAGTTAAAGCTGTTACAGGTGCTGCAAAAAGTATTGCTGGAAGTAAGATTGGGCAATTAGCATTAGGATATGTTACTGGTCCTGTTTCAAGCATGTTAGTTAATATGGCTGTATCTGCTGTACTTTCAAAAGTGTTTGCAAAGAAACCAAAAGCTAATTATCAACAGCAACTATCTGCTAGAACAGAGATGGTTAAGCAAGCAATCATTACCAGAGATACTGTTTATGGTGAAACTAAAAAATCTGGTGGTATCTTATTCATGGAAGGTACTAACAACAACAAAGATTTGCATTTAGTAATTCAGTTAGCTTCACATGAAATACAAGCTATAGATAAAATATATTTTGGAGAAGATGAATTAACTTTAACAAGTGGCGGAACTGATTCTAATGGAGAAACAAGATTTATTGTTACAGCTCCAGCTCAATACGAAACCGAATCCAGATTTACTAGAAAAACAAATACCTTAATTGTTAACAGTTATGTTGATGTAGAATATAGAACAACATTACCATTTGGTGGATATAATATTGTTTCTGGTAAAGGAATATTAAAAGGAACAACATCTATAGCATTGGTTTCTGATACAGCATTTACGATAACCACAGCAGATACTTTGAATATTAATGGTGTAAGTTATGGTATATCGTCTGGTGGAAGTTCTTCTGCTTCTGGAGCAAGGCATAATTTGACAGTTACTATTTCTGAGGGATTAAGAACAGATGTTAGAGCAACAGCGATTAATTATACTGGTGCTTTTGGAAACAGAGAAAGAATAACTCCATATAGAAACAACGCTAATACTCCCAAACCTTTTCTTTCTGGAACAACAACAGAAATAAGTAGTGCCATTATTGCTAGTCATGGATTCTTGTCTGCTGACACAGATGATTTAGTAGTAAGAATAAAAAAACATTTAGGAAGTGATGACCAAGTAGCAGATGCAGATTTAGTATCTGAAGTATCACAATGGACACAATCACATAGATTGCAAGGTATTGCTTATTTATATGTCAAATTAAAATATGATGTTGATGCTTTTCCTACAGGTATTCCAAATATATCTGCCGAAATAAAAGGCAAAAAGATATTAGATTTTAGAGATGGAACAACAGCATTTTCATCTAATCCAGCTTTATGTTTATACGATTATTTAACAGATACTAGATTTGGATTAGCAACACCAACTGCCAATATTGATACAACATCTTTTACTACTGTTGCAAATATATGTGATGAAGATATTAGTTTAGCTGGTGGTGGAACAGAAAACAGATATGAATCACATGGGATTGTTTATAGTAATGTTGACCCCATGACAGCGATAGATGAATTGCTAGGCTCTATGTTGGGTGTATTAAGCTATTCAAACGGTAAGTTTATCTTAGCTGGTGGAAAATATGTTGCTCCTACTATAACGCTTACTGAAGATGATTTTAGAGGTGGTATGTCTGTTCAAACCAAGCAATCCAGAAGAAACTTGTTTAATACAGTCAAAGGTGTTTTTACTAGCCCATCATCTGACTGGCAACCATCAGATTATCCAATGGTAACATCAGACACATTTGTTGCAGAAGATAATGGAGAAACAATATTTGCCAATGCAGATTTACCTTTTACTACATCACCAACAATGGCACAAAGAATTGCTAAAGTTATTCTGTTTAAAAATAGACAGCAAATGGTTGTTCAAGCTCCCATGAAACTTTCAGCTTTTAAATTACAAGTAGGTGATACAGTTAGTTTAACCAATGCAAGACTAGGATTTAGTTCTAAGATATTCCAAGTTGCAGACTGGACTTTTGTAAGCACAGCAGATGATGTAGGCATTGATTTAGTATTACAAGAAACATCTTCTAGTGTTTGGGATTGGGACGCTGAAGAATCTGAATTTATATCTGATAATACTACTTTGCCAACTTCTGCAACAGTAACAGCTCCATCATTAGAAGTAAGCGATATTATGAGGTCATACTCTGGTGTTGTATCCACCATTCTTTTAATTAAAGTATCTTCCAATCAGGGAACAACCAATGAATTTGAAGTAGAGTATAGAAACACATCTACTGATACTGAATATACAAGTTTAGGTAAATCCAGAGGACAAAATTTTGAAGTTGTTAATGCGGAAGATGGAATGACTTATGAGGTTAGAGCCAGAGCGGTTAATGCGTTTAATGTTTATTCTTCTTTCACTAGTGCATCACATGAAGTGGTGGGTAAAACAGCTCCACCAGCAGATGTTGCAGATTTTTCTGTGAATGTAGTCAATAATTTAGCAGTATGTTCATGGACACCAAATGATGAATTAGATTTATCTCATTATGTGATACGACATACTCCAGTAACATCAAGCCCTGTTTATGCTGGTGCTACTATTGTTGCAGAGTATGTATCCAAAGCAACGAATCAAATATCTTTGCCAGCTCAAACAGGATTTTATATGATAAAAGCGATTGATGTTCTAGGGATTCCATCTGAAACATCTAGCAAGAAAGCAATCATTAGAAATCAAATAGCAGATGATTTTAACGCAGTAGCAACAACCACAGAATCAACAGCATTTGCTGGTACAAAAACAGATGTTGAAGTAGTCAATAGAGATAGCGTTAATTATCTGCAAATAACACTTGGTGAATTATTTGACGACCATTCTGGAAACTTTGATGACGCACTTGGCAACTTTGATGATGGTGGCGAAGTACAAGAAAATTTAGATGGATTTTATTATTTTAATTCTAATCCGATTGATTTAGGTGGTATTTACAACTCATATGTAACAACCTCAATGACCAGCACTAGATTTAACGCAAACACCCTGTTTGACAGCTTTGAGGGCTTATTTGACGCTCAAGAGGGTAATTTTGATGGTAACTATACCGAACATGATGATGTTGACGCTAGAATCCAAATATCGACCTCTAACGATAATTCTACATATACTGATTACCAAGATTATATATTGGGAAATTACAAAGGCAGATATATAAAATTAAGAGTGAAGCTAACCACAACAAATCCATCATCAACACCAGCCATATCAGCATTGTCAGCGACAGTAGATATGCCAGACAGAACAGTTGCAGAAGATGGTATATCTGCTGGAACAAGTGGACAAGCTGTAACATTTAGTCCAGCATTTAAAGCATTACAAGGTTTAGGAATAGAAATAGATGATTTAGACCAAAATCAACATTATGTTATTTCAAGTAAGTCAGCGACAGGATTCACTATAAACTTTTATCAAGGCACAGGAACAGGAAATCCAGTAGCAAAAGATTTTGGCTATGTTGCTAAAGGGTACGGATATCTTGAATCCAGTTAGTAATTAGAGTATTGTTAACATTATTTAGGAGTTAAAAAAATGAGTCAGAATGATTTTACCATAGCAAACCAGACGTTCCCCAATACAAGGGCTGATATAAATTCAGCATTACAAGCGTTGGCAAGTACCAGTTCTGGAAGTTCTGCTCCATCAACTACTTTTGCAAATCAACTTTTTTATAATACATCAAGCAATTTATTACAAATAAGAAATGAAGCTAATGACGCATTTATAACGATTGCAGAGTTAGACCAAACCAATGACACAGTTGAATATGTTAAATCTGATTCAGTAAGAACAGCATTGATTGAGTTTACAGATGGAGATGACGCATTAGCGATTGCAGATGGCGGAGCTTTAACTGTATCAACATCATTGGATATGAATGGTACAGAATTAATTTTAGACGCTGACGCAGATACTTCTATTACCGCAGATACTGATGACCAAATAGATTTTAAAATAGGTGCTACAGATAGAGTGGTATTAACACCAACTAAAATACAATTAAAAAGTTCAGGTAATGCTGAATTAGAATTACAAGCTGGAGCTTCTGATTCAGACAATTCATTAAAGTATTTAAATAGTGCAGGTGCAAGACGTGGCTTTATTTCATATGATACTGATAATGATTTTATGTTTTTTGGTGCAGCAGACGCAGAAAAAATTCGTATTAGTGGTAGTGGGTTGTCTGTAAATACTACTGGAACGGTATCATCAACAGGCTCATGGACAGGAAGTGGTGATGTAAAATTTCACACTACATCTCCTTCGCTTAATTTAGGTGCTTTTGGTGTAGTGGTTTCACATACTTATCGTGGAGTGTTTTTTACAAACTCACTTTGGAATGTATATGATGAAAGTAATGTAGGTGTGCATTTAGTTGGTGGTAATACTTCATGGACAGCTAACTCAGACGAAAGAATTAAAGAAAATATAGCAGAACTAAATGGCTCAGATGCTTATAATCATGTAAAAGCTGCAAGAGCCGTAACTTTTAATTGGAAACAAGAAGCACATAATGCAAAAGCTGGGAAGAAGATTGGTTTTATTGCTCAAGATTGGGAAACTAATTATCCTGAACTTGTAGAAGAAACATTAGCATCACCACAAATAGTAGAAGAAATAGATGGTATTGAGGATGATACCAAGATTAAAGGTATTCAATATACAGAAACAGTACCTGTATTGATGGCTGCTTTAAAAGAAGCCATTGCAAAAATAGAAGTTTTAGAGGCTAAAGTAACTGCATTGGAGAGTGAATAATGGCTAATACATACACATGGCACTTTACACAACTAGATACAGCCTCAAACGAAGGAGCATTAAATAACGTAGTTAAGGGTATTCATTGGTGTGTTACTGGTCAAAGTGATGTAAAAACTCCAAACAATAAAACTGATATTTATGGGCAAGTAAATATTGCTGAAGCTAATCCAGCAAGCTTTACTGCATTTAATAGTTTAACTGAAGATTGGTGTAAAACTCAAGTGTTGGCACACATACCACAAACGGAAGCAGAGTTAAAGGCAGCTATAGATTCAATGCTTACAAAGTTAGACAATCCTACAATCGTAGGTAAACTTCCGTCATCTTGGGAATAACAGGGGGAAACTAAATGGCTGGATTAAAAGTTCACACAGCAGAAACAGCATACGCAGTAACTCAAGCTGAAATTAAAGCATGGAATAAAATAGATTCATCTGATGATGATACTGTTGTTGCATTGATAGAAAGAGCAGTCCATAACTGGGCGAAAGAATATACCGCAAGGTCATTGACCACAGTTACTTATCAATTATTTATTGATTCTTTGTATGATGTGGATATTCCAATTCAAGAAGGCTCTTACGTTGGGATAGACCAACATATAAACCGCAGAAGTATATTACTTCCAAACAGCCCTGTAGCTAGTGTAACTCATATCAAAAGCTATGATGATGACGATACAGCGACTACTTTTGCCAGTTCAAAATATTATTTGGATAATGTAAGTGTTCCAGCGAGGATTGTTTTAAGACAAGGCGAATCTTATCCGACTGCATTAAGAGTAGCGAACGGATTAGAGATTCAATATGTGGCTGGCTATGGAGCAACCACAGCAGTTCCTTATGATATTAAATCAGCGTGCTTAGAATATTCTGCTTATTTATTTGAGCATAGAGGAGATTTATTAGACGGTAAAAGAGTATTAGCTCCAACAAGTGCAACTCAATTATTGCAATCATATAAAATTAAATCTTTATCTACTCACCCTTACAGAGGTCATGCACACTATGGGGGAATGTTTGGTTAATGATAGGTCAAATGAGGAACAAGGTAGTTCTACAATCAATGAGTCCATCTACAGATTCTGGTGGTGGTCAATCTATATCATGGGGAACAGCAACTACTGTTTGGGCTAAAGTAGAAAACTTATCAGGTACAGAAAATTCTTTTGGCGACCAGATAGAAGATAGAAGTAATTACCGTTTCACCATAAGATATTATTCAGCTTTAACACCTAAATATAGAATCAGCTACAACTCTAAAACATTTAATATCCAACATATTGCATCTTTAATGGAAGGCAAAGAAAGATACCAAGTGATACAAGCTGAAGAAGGAGTAGCAACTTAATGTCAGTTAAAGTAACTATAGAATCTAAATTGAATCAGAAGATAAGCAAAGCTGTGGACTTATATGATGAAAACACCCAAAGGCATTTAAACAGAGTTGCTAATCATTTCAAGAATCAAATCATGAAAAGTATGCAAAGAACACCTAAAGATGGCAGAACTTATAAAAGAGGTGCTAAGACACACACAGCTTCATCTAAGGATAATCCACCAGCAATAGATACAGGGAGATTAGTTAATAGTTTTTTTATTGAGCCAGCGACCAGAGCAAGACATTTTTCCGCAGTTCAAACAAGAGTATCTTATGCAAATATTTTAGAACAAAGTTTTGCTAGAGGTGGATTGCAAAGACCTTTTATGGGTAAGGAATCAGACGCATTTAAAAACACTAAGCAATATGCGAATAGAATTGCTAAAGATATTAAAATAAATAAGGTAAAAATATCATGAGCTTTCATTCTTTTGACTTACAAACAATACTATATTCCACTTTAAATGGTGATAGTACGCTAGATGGTATTGTTGGTGATAACAAAATATTTGACAATGTGCCACAAGATACAGCTTATCCTTATGTTGTTATTGGAAATATCAATGTTGCGAATAGAGGAACAAAGAGTTTAGATGGTAATGAATACTCTGTAGATATAGATGTTTGGAGTCAATACAGAGGTAAAAAAGAAATATCAGACGCTATGGAAAGAATATATGAGCTTTTGCATGATACAAGTTATTCAGTATCTGGTGCTGATATGGTAGTTAGTCAAGTCAGGAATACAATCACGCTAACAGAAAATGATGGAATTACACGTCATGGGGTGCTAAGCTTATCTGTGATTGTGTACGATAGTTAATTTTTTTAGGAGATAGATATGGCAGTACAAAAAGGAAGTGCGTTGCTTGTCAAGATAGGAAATGCTGGAAGCCCAGAAACATTTACAACTGTTGCTGGTCTAAGAGATACTTCTATAACAATGAACGCAGAAACAATAGATGTAACAAATAAAGATTCATCAAAAGTTAGAACATTATTAGCTGACGCTGGAATCCAAAGTTTTAGTATAAGTGGCTCTGGTGTATTTACTGATTCTGCAAGTGAAGCAAGTGTAAGAACAGCTTTTTCAGCTTCTACATTTAGCAACTTTCAATTACTTGTGCCAGACTTTGCAACTTTCACAGGTGCATTTCAAGTAACAAGTATTGAATATGCTGGTAGTTATAATGGCGAAGTAACTTATTCAATGAGTTTTGAATCTGCTGGTGCAGTTACATTTGCTACAGTTTAATTTAGGAGATAATTATGGGTTGGGAGCTAATGCCTATAGAGATAGGCTCTAAAAAATTAGACGCACAAGTTAACATTGGAGAAAACAATGTTGAGTTAGAAATACCTTTTTATAAGGGATTCAAAGATACAGATACAATCAAAATTAACAAGAAATCTTACACAATCTTCTCTGCTGACAATGTTGGAAGTAGAGATGAGATTATTGTTATATTAACCAAAACGGAGATAAACAATGAGCATAAATCGTCTAAAGGCGGAAAAGCTACTACAGTTTAACGATAAAGAGTACAAGGCAAGAATGAGCCTTGATACCATTATCAGGATAGAACAGGCTTTAGGTTGTAGCATACTAAAGTTAGGAAATAAATTGGCACAAGCTGATATTACTATGACTGAAATAATATCGGTCATAACTTTGGCATTAAGGGCTGGTGGGAATAACCTACAAGACAAAGAAGTTAAAGTATTGATATCAGAGATTGGGTTGTTAGAAGCTATAAAGATGGCTGGAGAGTTGGTTACTTTAGCATTGAACGTTGATGACGATACTGACGAAAAAAAAAGTCCAGTAGAGGAATAGACGAAGAAGCTGAACTACCATACCAAAGATGGCTTGAAGTATGTGTAGGAATGATAGGTGTTAATCCAGCAGTATTTTGGGATATGAGCATTACCGAAATAACTCTAGCAATAAAAGGATTTAGTGAGTTCAATGGTGGCAACAAAGACAAACCAATGGACAAAGATGAGTTAAACGAACTAATGGAGCTGTACCCAGATAACTAATGGCAACTGAACTAGATAAACTGGTAGTAAAGATTGAAGCAGACCTTAAAGGTCTAAAGCGTGATATGGCTGAAGCCAACAAAGTTGTTAGCAACTCATCAAAAAAAATGAGTGGTGGTCTTAAAAATCTTTCTAATAGTCTTGCAAAAGTAACTGCAAGAGCAACAAAAGTTGGTGCAGTTTTAGGTGTAGCATTTGGAGCTATATTTGTAAAAGGCGTTATAGATACAGGAATCCAAATTGAAAATCTACAGATAAGATTAAAAGCACTCTTTGGAACAGCAGAAGAAGGCGAAAGAGCTTTTGAAGCTATGTTGGCATTTGCTGGTAAAGTTCCATTTACACTTGGAGAAATACAACAAGCTTCTGGAAACTTAGCTGTTGTAGCTGAAGATGCAGATGAATTAGCAAAAGTTTTAGAGATAACAGGTAATGTTGCTGCCGTTACAGGATTGGATTTTAGACAAACTGCTGAACAAATACAAAGGTCTTTCTCTGGCGGTATAGCTAGTGCTGATGTATTTAGAGAAAGAGGGGTTAGAGATTTGCTTGGATTCTCTGCTGGTGCAACTGTATCAGCCGAAGAAACAAGAGAAGCATTTGAAAGAGTGTTTGGCAAAGGTGGGACATTTGGTAATGTTACTGATGAGCTTGCTAATACCTTAACTGGTACTTTATCTATGATTAAAGATAAATTTATGCAATTCCAAATTGCAGTAAGTGAATCTTTTTTTGAAGAATTAAAAATGCAATTTGGCGACTTAAATGTTTTCTTAGATAACAACCAAGAAAAAATAAAAGAAATAGGAAAAACTTTAGGCGAATCATTAGCAAAATTCACAAGATTCCTTGTAGATAATATTGATGGCATTAAAAACTTTTTCTTAGCTTTAGCTGGCGTTGCAACTATAAATATGTTGGCAAGATTAGCTGGAAGTATAACAACTCTAACAACAGTTATGCTAGTGAATCCATTATTTATGATAATGACAGGGATTGCTTTGGGTGGTGTTGCAATTCACCAACTCATAAAAGAAGTTAAAGAATTTGTTGGAGCTAATGATGAATTAACTGCTTCTTTAGAAGCACAAAACGCAGAGTTCGATAGAGTAAAAGAAGCAAGAAAAAAATTCTCTGATGACGCAAAACTAGCCATAGAACAGCAAAAGAAAGAAGCTGAAGGCATTAGAGCTATCAATGAAGATTTAAAAGAAAAATTTAAAATACAGGCTCAAATTAACCAAATTGAAATGGATAGAGAAGCTGAAACAAGAGGAGAAGCATTTGATTTAGAAATGGAGCAACTTGAGAAAGCAAATAAAATGTTTGAAGATATTGGTGCAAATATCTCAAAAGCATTTGGAGAAGCTGTTGTAAGCGGTAAAGATTTCAAAGACAGTATGGTAGATATTTTTCAAAGTGTTTTACAGCAAGTGGTTGCATTGATATTTCAGTTGGCAGTCATTGAACCAATGTTAAAAAGAATTAGAGAAGCCATGAGTTTATCTTCTTCAGGTGGCGGAAGTATGTTCCAAAATATCTTATCTGGAGCTAGTGCAATTTTTGGTTCATTCGGTGGTGGCAAAGCTATGGGTGGAAATGTGAATCCAAATATGCCATATATGGTTGGAGAGAGAGGTGCAGAAATGTTTGTACCTAAATCTGCTGGAACAATAGTGCCAAATAATCAAATGGGCGGTGGTATTACCATAGAGCAAAACTTAAACTTTGCTACAGGTGTATCACAAACAGTTAGAGCAGAAGTTATGAATATGTTACCAGCCATAAGAGAAAATACTTTATCAGCAGTAAGAGATGCCAGATTGCGTTGTGGAACTTTTGCTAAAGACTTTGGAGCTTAAATGGCAGAGCCTACTTATCCATTAACAATGCCAACCACTCCAAACTTTGTTAGAAGTGAATGGGGTATTGCTAAAGCTGTTGCACAAAGTCAAAGTCCATTTACCTTTTCAACTCAAGTGCATGAGTTTACTGGTGCAAAATGGTACAGCACAGTTACTTTACCGCCAATGAACAGAACGCAAGCAAATGAATGGTTAGCTTTTTTTATGCAATTACATGGACAGTTTGGAACATTTTTAATGGGCGACCCAGACGCAAGTGCTGTGCAAGGCACAATATCAAACACTATTGCAGTAAACGGCTCGCATGCTGTTGGAGCTTATGATATTACAGTAGATGGTGCAGATACATCTGAATCACAATTGTTTAAAAAAGGCGACTATGTACAATTTAATTCTGGAACAACCAGCAAACTGCATATGATTATTGCTGATGTTGCCAGTGATGGAAGTGGAAATGCTACACTAACCATAGAACCACCGTTATCCGCAACTTTGGCAGATGACGCATCAATTACATACGCAAGTCCTAAATGCGTTATGAGAATGACAAACAATGAGCTAACTTGGAGTGCGAATCATATCAGCTTATATGGAGTATCTTTCTCATGCGAAGAAGTTTTATAGTCTTTTTATTTTTAATGATGGTTGTTTTAATTTGGGCTTCAATGAATGCTCATGGAGCAGATAGTACAAGTACCGTAAATTATAAAAATCAACCAGTACCAAGTGCCATATCTGCTGGAGTACAAAGCTACTCGCAGATGATTTGTTCTTTTCCAGTTGTGGGTGCAGTACAAACTTCAGTAGTTGGTATATCTACAGGAACGACATTCACAGATTGGAATTGTGAACGCAGAGCCTTATCAAATTCTTTAGCAAAGGCTGGATTAAAAGTAGCGTCAATATCTGTTCTGTGTGCTGGGAGCAAAGCTGTTTGGAGTGCTATGTTACATTCAGGAACTCCCTGTAGCATATGGAATGGCAAGAAAGCACTCATAGGTAAAGACGCAATCAAACATTACAAAATGATGGGATATATAAACGATTATGGGCAAATTATACGTTATCCTGACTACTTGGGTACTGATTACAATGTTAGTAATTACAGCGACTCAAACGGTAAGAGCAACGGAAACATCAAATCTCCTAAATAACGGCTCATTTAATAACCAGACTGAAGGCTGGGAGTTAGAAGGCAATGTTGATTATGATGGCAATAATTATGGAGATTTAAATAAATCAGTTAGATTTAGCGGAAGTGATGGTGGCTCAATTACGCAATCCATAGTTTTAGATAGCGTGGCAGAAGAAAACAAAGAAGTAGATTCAATCTCTGGTAGCTTAATATCTATTGGTTGTAACAATGAAGGCTCAAGCTGGTGTACCACAACAGGCACAGCATTTAATCTTGACCCTGTAAATATAACCATGACTTTATCAGATGGAACGAACAGCGAAGTCTTAACGCATAATTTTACATCTAATTATAATGATGGTGTCATTACAACCAAATATTCTGTAGATGTAACTAATAGCTTTGAAACAACTAACACATCTTTAACTGTAAATTATGCTGGTGCAGATACAGGTAATAAAGCTGGTCAATTTGGCACAATTATCGACAATTTAAGCCTTAGTTTGACACTTTCTGATGTAATCATACCATCAGAGCCAGAAATAGCGGAAATAAGCCCTGTAGTAGCTCCTGAAGTTATTGTTAACCCTGTTGTTGATGATATTGTAGCAAATCCTGTTGATATTCAGCCTATAGTAGTTGAGCCAGTAGTAATAGAGCCAGTTGCCATAGAAATTGCTCCAGTAGAGCCTGTAGTTGCCGAGCCTGTAGTTATCGAAACAGTTCAGATTGGTTCATTAGACGCAACATCAATAGTAAATACCATATCAAGTGGTATCATTGATACAAACCCACCAGAAGATATGCAAATTGCAAATTTATCTTCACAAATTTCTGTAATATCTGATATAAGAGCAGAGCAAATGAATATGGAGATTGCAGACGTTGGAATAAATAATGAGATGCCTACAAACATTAATGCTGGTGCAGATATACCTGTAGATAACAATATGCCAGAAATAGATATGCCAACAATTGAAATGCCAGATAATTTGCCTGAAATAAATGATATACAAATTGAATCAGTCAATGAAATAAAAAATGAACCAGAAACATTACAAGAAATTAGAGAAGAACTTCCAACAGAACTAGAAGAAATAAATATGGAAGATGATTTAAAGGAGAATCAAAATGAACAAAAAGAGGAAACAACAGCTCAGAATGAGGAAGCTGATGGAACAAATGAAGAAAGCGAGTTATCAGACGATAGTCGAACCGAAGAAAAAGAGCCAGAGCCAAAAGAAGAAATAAGTGAAAATGAGGATAAAGAACAAGAAACTGCTGAAGAAGAAATAAAAGAAGAACCAAGTGTAAATGAAGAAAAGGTTGTTGAAACGGTAAAATCTGACAAATCTGAGAAAAAACAAGGCTCTGATTCGACCAAATCCAGCGATAAAAAAAATTCTGTTAGTACAGTAACCCCAAAAATTAAGTCAGATATTGTGGTACAAAAACTTGATATTTTAACTGTTGTATCATTTAATAAGGAATACTTTGAGGTTAAGATAACAGATACATTAGATTTAACAAAAACGGAGATAGACTTTTATGACGGACAAGGATTCAACGATTCAGCTTACACCCAAAATAATACTGATTTTTTTGCTATCAATTGCAAGTCCGATTGCTGGGGGAATATACACGTACGCACAAATGCAATCAAGATTGACAGTTTTAGAAGATAGTATGTCAAGTATTCCAAGTGGAGATAATTCTGCAATACTAGAAAGGATTACTGCTGTAGAAATAAACTCAAGCAATAATAAAACATCTATAGATAAGATTGACGCAGATATAGATAAAATTGTTGAGCATGTTGATAAATCTTTTAAGACGGTAACAGAATCAATGAACGCAAATCCACTTTCATTAGGTAATTAATATGACATCAGCAGAAAAAGAATGTTTGTTAAGGCTAGAGCAGAAGTTAGATTTTGTATCTAAGAATGTAGAGAGTAATTCAAAAGAAATGATTTCTATAAAAAAAGAAGTAAGTGAATTAAAAGCAACTGTTAACATGGGTAAGGGTGCAGTCAAAGCATTGGTCTGGATTGGCTCAATCATAACGGTGATTGCTGGATTATTTAAATATGGAGATGGTTTATGATAGGAATGATTGTTGGTGGACTTACTAAGGCAGTTGGTGGTTATCTTGAAAACAAAAGTAAAGAATCACAAGCTAAATCTAATTTAAAGAAAGCAGAGATTGAAGCTAAAACTTCTGTTGCTAAAGCAGTTGCAGAAGGAAAATTAGAAGCAGATAAACTCAACAGTCAATGGGAAAATAAAGCTGTTGACCAACTTTCTGGAAGTCTAAAAGACGAGTTCATAACTCTGGTTATACTTTTACCAGCAATTTTGGTTTTTGTCCCATATACGCAACCATTTGTAAGATTAGGTTTTGATATCTTAGGCACACTTCCAGACTGGTACATTAATTTAATTTATATAACTGTATGTGCTGGACTAGGGTTAAAAGGGGTTGGTGGAATCTCTAAATTTATGAGGAAAAAATAATGTTAGATAAACTAAAGCATGGGTACGGAAAGATAAAAGATGTGGTAGAAGATATTTCTTATAATGTTCCAGATGGAATGTGGTTTATAATTAAATCTTCTGTCATAACTATTATCTGGATTACTATTATCTGCTAACTGCAACAGAAAATAGAATAACTAAAAATATTAATAATAATATTTGTTCCATCAGTTAACTATCTCTAAAAATTCTTTTGTAAATGGAACTATATCTTTCACTTCTATATAGCCATATTGATATTCTTCTTCTTCTGCATATGGCTCTTGTGCTAAATATTTTCCTAGAAGATTATTCCATTTTTCTGCTGGTTCAATATCATGGTTAACAGCAAGTATGAATGTTTCGTTATTCTCTTTATATTCTTCATACCACCAATCTCTATCATCATTCATACCATATTCAAATAAATCTTGAAATCTCATATTGGTTTTTTTCAATAATCTTTTGACTGCTCTTTCATCTTTTATAAAGTCATTTTTATTTCTGTTCTGCCATTTATTTATTTTATCTTTAATATGCTTTGGCATTTTTACATCTCCAGAAATAATATAAACTCTTTCTAAATCAGCTCCCCACTCACACCATTTATTTCTGTGAATTGAAGCAACTTTTCCAGCTTGACCACAAACATATCTATTGCCTTGTATAATTTGATAATGTGTTCTAGCAACAATCAAATAAAAGTTTTTATCTCCAACTTTTCTTTGCTTAATAAAAGCTCCTAATTTGTCTGGAAGATTTAAAACTCTTTTTGCTTCAAGTCCATAATTTCTAATAGCATTAATCATTCTTGGAATTGAGCAACCTGTAATCATTACATCTGAATCAAAGTCTGCCAATATTCTTGCACAAATTGAACTATCAAGACCTGTTATAACTGACAATGCACTTGCTCCACAATATTTATTGCTATTTTCTTTTCTTGCTACATCTCTTATTTTTAATTTGCTCATTGTATCTCCAAGTAAATGGGAGCATTTCTGCTCCCTGTTAATTTATTCTTCTTCTCTTTCCCAGCCTGTTCCATCATTTTTATAACAGATAAAACTTCTGCCCTTATGTAAAGTTCCATCTTTTTTTGTTGGGTGTAAATAGACTTGCATAGCTTTTCTTCCAAAATTATGATACTTGTTTAAATCCAATATGTTTGTGCAAATAAGAACTTCACCACTACCATTTATTACTTTGTCGCCTTTACTTACATTATCCATAATTTCAGTCCAACCATGACCTTCTTTCCATTTAGTTTTTCTACCTAGTTCGTTATTCCATACTTTCATATTATACTCCTAATGTTGTGGGAGCATTTCTGCTCCCTGTTAAAATTATACTGCTAAGATGTCAGCAGAAACATTGTCATAACCTTCTAATTCATCAAAAGTGTTATAAAAAAATTCATCAACTACTTCTGGGATTCCATAAGAATAATCCATTGTATCTTTTATGATGTCGCTAACTCCATCCCATGTAATAAAATATGTTTGGCGACCATTCACTTTACCTTTTGGATAAATTCTAAAGATGTCATTATTTTCTCTTTCTTCTGGAAAATGTTCACCCTTTGTTAATGTAAATTTTCCATAATCATCATCAATAGTTTTTGTTTCACCTTCATAAGTCCATGCTTTAGTAACATGGTCAGCTCTAACTTCAATGTATTCTTCATCACTCCATTTGTTAGTTTTATTAAAAGTTACATTTTCGTAACCTTGCCCTGTTAAAAATTTCTCTATTTTCTTTTCTAATTTTTTCATTTTCTTGCTCCTGTTTAAGTTTTTATTTATAAGCTGTTATCAACCTATAAAGAAAGTATATATAATAATTATATATATGTAAAGAATATATAGTAAAAATATACAGCTATAAGTTATTGATTTATATATAAAATATAAATTATTTCAATTTATTTTAAATTTATTTTAAAATTAGACAAAAAAGGGAGCGTATTATAGCTCCCTTACACATGTGATTTGCATAGAATTTCCATCTAAATTTCATACAGCTATTACCCTGTATAAATCCGAGAATTTACATCTCTATCAGAGAGAACCCCTATGTAAATATACTTAAATTAAAATACACTTACATAACGAGTCCCTCTGTAGCTCTCCGTTTCAGGGTAATTAATCCCTACTTCTTTGCACCCAACCTTGAAATGCTTACTGATTCACACTTCAATAAATTCATTATACCTACTATTTATTAAAAGTAAAGTATTTTATTTAAAATAATTAAATATATTTAGGCTTCTTTTTCTATAGGTTTTATAGTGTTTAAGAGAGCAATACTTTGATTAAGATTACTCAAGATAATAAAAAGATTAGATAGTTTTTTAATGTCAGGTTCTGATTCATTCATTGATTCATTGATTACTTTCAAAGTAGAATTAACTTCTGCCTGTATTCTTTCTTTGCATTTATCATATATTAGTTTGTCTGCTATTGTTGTCATATTATCTCCATGATTCACCGAAACACCAAGCCACCACGCATTTGCGTATACCTTTAGTTACTGGTGTAACCCTGTGATTTAAAAAACTTGTGAATGAAACTAATTTGTTTGGCGTTGAATTGATGGTATGTATTTCTCCACCATCTCCAAAGAATTGTAAATCACCCCCTTCAAAACCTTCATTCAATACCCAACTAATAGATATTTTTCTCATACTTGCAACACCAGAACCAATGTCAGAGTGCCAATCATATTTTCCGCCTTCATGGTATTCCAAATATTGAACGTCTTGCAATCCAGATAATTTATAATTTAAAGTTTTGTTAATATCTATAATTGCATGATTAAGTAATTCTGCGGTGATAGATTCTTTTTGATTCAATCGCCAACATTCAACATTTCTCATATGTGATAAATTTTTATCTGTTGTTGATGTTTTAACTTCTTCACCGAACTGCATAGCTTCTTTAAGAACTAAGTCAGTCATATTGTCAGCCATCTCAATTGGCACTATGCCATATTCAGAATCTTTGTTGTTATCGTAAATTATATTTTCTTTGTAAAATTCGCTGTTTAAATGTTTTAATTTGCCCATTGTTTGTCCTTTTAAAAAACTCCCACCATCTCTGATGGGAGAACTTAAACTGCCATGCTATTAGGAGCATGGACTTTTAGGAAACGTTAATTAATTATAAACACACTTAAAATGGTATGTCATCATTAAATTCATCTTTCTTATTCATATCTTCAGATATTATTTTGCCAGCTTGCTCTGGAGTAAGGTTTGAAGTTTTATTATCATACTTATATTCTTGCTTAGTTCCATCTTCTGATATCTTATGTTCAGTAAATTTTACATTCAAATAACCTTTTTCTGTACGCCATAACGCAAGGTCAAATCCACGTCCCTCAATATTGACTAAACCTCGATATGCTGGTGCTTTTGGATTCTCTGAATTGTTCTTAAATAAATTCCCAGAGTTTACTCTTATCTCATAGCCACTTGGTGTTTTAATTGATTTATCTTCCATCTTGATTGCTCCTGTTTTTAATTGCTGTATTTGTAAATTGCATTATTGCAATATGTTGTGATTGATTTAATTTTTTAGATTGTTTCATATATTACAATGCAAAAGAAAAAGATTTATGAACATCTATAGAAATTGCTAAATGCTTATCCACTTCATCTTCTAACTTTTGCAAATGCCTATCTTCATCTTCATGCAGTTGCTCTAACTCTTGAGCATAATGCTGTTGAGCTTGTTCTACATTTTCGTAACTTTCATCTTTATCCATTATATTTTTCCCCTTCTTATAATTTCTTCTGCATCTTGCGTTCTGTCTATTATCCTATCTAATGCAATGTCTTCAAGTGCAGTATTAATATCAGTTAATGTTTTATCAGACGTAATATGCTCAATCAATTCCGCTACTGACATTTCATTCTCCAATTCTTTTATTTCATCTCGTAATATACTGCCATGTAAAACCATTATATATCTCCTCTGTTAATTTTCTGTACTTTCTTATTCTGCATAGATTGTTGAGCTTTGTTTGCGTCATCATCTGTTTGCTCATTAGTGGCTAGTAACAACATATTTTGATATAGATATCTCTTGGCATATGTCATAGCACTACCTATTTGCTGTGGTTTTCTATCAGAATATAAAGTTAGTTCCGATTCAAAAAATTGTCTTGTGGGAACATGCGTAACTTTCATTCTATAAAAGCATTGATATTGTTCTAATGAATCTTTATCAACATTGTTATAAGTTTGTGTAAAGCTGGTCAATAAATTATGCTTTAATAATATTGGCTCACATATTTCTATGATGTCATCTAATGTTGCGTATGTATTACCAAAATGACTGTTCTTCCCTTTCTTAGATATACCTACTTGCTGAATCTCAAGTCTGGCATCTCTAAATGCTTCAAGGTGTGCTGTTGGTACTTTTATTTCGTTGCTCATTGTATACTCCTATTTAAGTTTTTTAATCTTTCATCAATTTTTCTGTTTATCAAAGCTTTCTCTACATCTGATATTTCTTTCATATTTGTTCCTCTAGTAAAATCAACAATGCAATAATCTATAAAATTAAATATACCAAAATCAGCTTGGCTTAAATAATCTTGATAGTTTCTCATAATTGATTCTTTTGAGTAGAATTTTATGGTTATAAATCTATAAAGACTTTCACAATTTACAATGCAAGGTTTGTAAAATTTATAATCAGAATATATAGATTCAGTTCTTTTTGTTACAAGTGAAAGTTCTCTAATCATATCATCTATAGCATTATCAAGAACTAAACCTTTTGCTACTATTTCTACATGTTTGCTCATTGTCTGCTCCTAATTTAAGTTTTTTAACCATATTAATTATAATGTATAAAATTATTTATTCAAGATATATCTTTATTTTTTTTCAATAATAAATTATAATATTCATATAGTATAAAAAAACTATGGATAAGTTTAATTAAATCAAGGAGTTATAATGACATTCAATGAATTTTTAGTACAAGAAAGATGGTCAGTTGCAAGATTTTGCAAAGAATTAAATCTTAATGAAGCTACTGTAACAAAATGGAAATATGAGGGAGTGATACCAAGAAAAGAAGATATGATAAGAGTGTATGAGTTTACGGAAGGCAAGGTGCAACCAAATGATTTCTATGGGATTAATCAATGAGTTTTGAAGCATTAGCTTGGGGAGTTAAACAGAATACAAATAGTTCTATTAGTAAATTAGTTTTACTTATGATTTGTAATTATGCTAATGAGAAAGGAGAAGCTTACCCAAGTCAGGAACATCTAGCAAAACTTTGCCAATGTTCAAGAATATCTGTTACAAGGCATATCAAAGAATTACAGAAATCTAATTTTATATCTATTCGAAAAGAAAAAAATGGTGCTTATGGTTATAATCTTTATATCTTAAATATAGGGTATGTATCAGAGAGTAACAAACCCAAAGTATCAGAGAGATACTTAGAAGGTATCGGAGAGATACATAATACCCAAGATAAACAAATAACATCATATTTTGAAAAGTTCTGGGATAAAGTTCCTAGAAAGATTGCGAAAAAGAAATGTCAGAAGATATATAATAATCTGGTAAAGTCTAAAGAAGTTACAGAAGATGAATTAATAACTGCTATGGAAAGATATGCTGAAAGTGTAAAGCATACTGAAACAGCTTTTATTGCACATGCGACAACTTGGTTAAATCAAGGTAGATGGGAAGATAAGATAGAGGTAAAAGAAAAAAACAAAAACTTTTTATTAGGATAATGGAGAATAACAATGAGCAAAAAAATAGATGGTCTATACACAGCCAGAGATTTATGGGAATCAGTCAAAGATTTACATTCTGGAAATACAAGTCAACCTTATGATGTTGGCTTCACATCATTAGAAGATAATTACAAAGTTGCTAGAGGAACATTTCATGTTTGGACTGGAGTTCCGAATCATGGAAAAAGTTCTTTTCTTGCTGATATTTTAATGAATATGGCAAAGATACATGGCTGGCGTTTTTGCCTATTTTCTCCCGAGCATAGCATGGCGAATAATATAAAACGATTGGCAGAAAAATTTATGATGAAACCATTCGACTATGGTATGAGAGATAGAATTACTAAAGATGAATTAGTAACAACATTAGCATTTATACAAGAACATTTCTTTTTCATTGATATGGAAAATGAAAGTCCAGATATCAAATGGATATTAGATGTAGCTAGACAAGCTAAAGAAGAATATAAAATAGATGGTTTAGTATTAGACCCATATAACGAAATTAATCCAAGTAGAAAAGGTAATCTAAGAGAAGATGAGCATATATCAAATGTTATATCAGACATAAAAAGATTTAATAGGGAAACTGAATGTGTTACTTGGTTAGTTGCTCACCCAACAAAACTACCCAGAGAATCAGATGGAACATATAATGTTGATTCGTATTCTATAAGTGGTTCAGCTCATTTTGCAAATAAAGCTGATTTAATATGCGTAGTATCTAGAAATTTTGCTGAAGAAAGAACATCTTTTCAAGTTAAAAAGGTCAGGGAAGCGGACTTGTACGGACAAATTTCTGAAACTTTTTTCAAATGGCATGCCAAAACAAGATGCTTTCACCAATTAGATAGCAACGCATGGAGAAAACATGACTAAAGGTATGAGAAACAATCAAGCCAAACATATAGACTTTGGTTTCTTATCTGGCGTTATAGAAGATAATCCTAAAGCTATGCCTAGTGATTTAGATATGGTGTTTGAACGCAAAGGCAAGTTTCTAATTGCTGAATGGAAAAGAGATGGTGAAAAGATATCTATGGGTCAGAAGATATTATTAAAGGCTCTAGCTAAACATGATAATTTTAAGGTGCTTATCATAGAAGGTTATTCATATGATGGTACTACTGAAGTGAAAAGAATAGGAATCATTAAGGAAGATAAGTTGGAAAAAATAGCAGAAGGAATAGATGGGTTGAAGAAGGTAATCAAAAGATGGTATAAATACGCTAATAAATAGATTAAGATATATTTATTTGAACATTATAAAAGGATTATATGCCAAAGATTGAAAGTAATGAAAATAAAGAAATGGTTTCAAAGTTGTCTGGACTTGGGTTAACTCATATCCAGATTGCGTCTGTTCTTGGCATCAGTAGAACAACCTTATATAAACATTACAAAGAAGAACTAGATTCTGGAAAGGCTATGTGTATTGGTAGAGTTGCAGAAAATCTTTATAAGATGGCAACTGGTGATATATCTTCAAGGAATACACTCGGAGCGTGCATATTCTACCTAAAGACCCAAGCAAATTGGAGAGAGGTTAATACTATAGAGGTAACTGATGGAAGCGAAAACCAAGCCAAATTTAGAGAATTGGCAAAAGCAATACAACGAACTAGACTCACAGACACAGAAAGCGAGTCTACTATTAACTAAGTGGTATGCAATAGCCAGAGATAAGCAGTTAATAAAAGATGAAGATGATTACAATATTCAGCTTTTTCTTGCTGGAAGGGGATTTGGCAAGACATTAACGCTTTCATATGACGCAACCATTTACTGTTTACTTAATCCAAACTCTATTGTAGGTGTCGTAGCTCCAACTTATTCCGATTTAAAAAAGATAATCTTTCAAGGAGAGTCAGGATTTCTTAGTATTATTGACAGAGAACTATTGTCTAATTCTGGATATAACAAGACCGACAATCAAATTGAGTTCACCAACGGGTCAAAAATAGTAGGCTATCCCGCAATTGAGCCAGACCGCTTACGAGGCAACAACTTTCACAGAGCCTATTGTGATGAGTTAGCAAGTTGGCGTTATGCTCAAGAAACTTTTGATAATTTAATGATGGCATTGCGATTAGGTGAAAGTCCTAAATGTATTATTACCACAACACCTAGACCGATAGAATTAATTAAGCAGTTGGTAGTTAGAGCAGACACCAAAGTTATCAAGGGAAACACTTTTGAAAATGCTGAAAACTTAGCTCCATCAACTATTAAGATGTTAAAGGAACGATATAGTGGAACTAGAATAGGACAGCAAGAGTTATATGGTCAAATCTTAGAAGATATAGAAGGTGCATTATTTAATGCAACAAACATAGAAAAAAACAGAGTAGAACTTGCTCCAGAATTAACAAGGGTGGTAGTTGCTGTAGACCCAGCCGTAACTTCAAACAAAAATATCTCAGGCAAAAGAGATTCAGATGAAACAGGAATTATTGTTGCTGGTAGAGGTGTTGATAATCATTACTATATTTTAGGCGATTATTCTGGTATTTTTAGTCCTGACACATGGATTAAGACAGCCATAGAGTGTTACTATAAATGGGAAGCAGACTTTATTGTGGCAGAAACAAATCAAGGTGGAGATTTGATTGAGAAATTATTAAGAGTTCAAGACGCTAATGTTCCTTATAAGGGGGTACATGCAAAGCGTGGCAAGATTTTACGAGCAGAGCCTGTAAGTAGTATTTTTGAACAGGATAAAGCTCATATGGTGGGATATTTTAAAGAGTTAGAAGAACAAATGTGTTCATTTACACCTTACACAGTAAAAAGTCCAGACAGGCTTGACGCATGCGTGTATGCGATAAGTAGCCTTCAGAATTCTGGTAATGCAATTTTTAGAATCAGTTGAGGAATATATAATGGGATTATTTGATAGATTCAAAAAACAAACAGAGCAGATTCAAAGAAAAGAAGCTCCAAAAGTATTAATAAACAAGATTAATGCTTATCAAAGCAAAACCAATAGAAAGTATAAACAGTTTGCTGATGATGGATATCAACAGAATTCTATTGCATACCGTTCTATCAATTTAATCGCTAACAACGTATCAGCAACATCATTTAAAGTTTTTTCTGGCGACCAAGAATTAGAAAACCATGAATTGATATCATTGTTAAAAAGACCAAATCCGCTACAAAGTGGTGTTGAGTATTTTCATTCAATGGTGAGTTATTTATTAATATCTGGTAACTCTTATATGTTAAAAGATAAAGAGTTTGGTAGCCCAAAAGAATTGTATTTGTTAAGACCAGATAGAGTTGAGATTAAAGCTGAAAGCTCAATGATTCCATCAAAGTATTGCTATAAGATAGATGGCAAGATAGTAAATGAATATCCTGTGGATAACTTAACAGGAGCTTCTCAACTGAAGCATATTAAGTTATGGAATCCATTAGACGATTTTTACGGCTTATCTCCTATTGTTGCTGGAGCTTATAACATTGACCAGCATAACTTGGCTGGGTTGCACAATGTAGGATTATTGAAAAATGGTTGCACTCCATCAGCTATGCTTAAATTTCAACCAAAAGATGAAACAGGTATGTCAGCAACACTTACAGATGACCAAAGAGCCATGATACTAGAAGATTTAGAGTTTAGATTTAGAGGTAGTAATAATTCTGGCAGACCAATGTTGTTAGAGGGAGATTTCGAGTATCAACAGCTTGGACTGAATCCTAAGGACATGGATTTTTTGGAGTTGATGAATGCGTCAGCCAGAGAAATTGCATTGTGTTTTGGTGTTCCAGCTCAATTAGTAGGTTTGTCAGATACCACTTATGCGAATGTTGCAGAAGCTAGATTATCATTGTATGAGGAAACCATAATCCCATTATTGGATAGAATTCAATCTGATTTGAACGAATGGCTTACACCGTTATATGATGGTGATTTAAAAATTGTTTATGATATAGATAGCATTCCAGCTATGGCAGAGAAACGCAAACAGGTATTTGCTAATGTCAGTCAAGGCGTTCAGCAAGGTATTTTAACTAGGAACGAAGCCAGAGAAAGACTTGGGCTTGAGCCGATAGATGGTGGCGATAGTTTATTAGTACCTTCAAATTTATTCCCATTGGGTGAGGTAGATGATACAGCTCCAGATGAAGATAACGATATGCCAGTAGATTCTGAAGGTAATGAAAAATATGATGATACATATGAAATGCTTTATGGTGAGAAAGAAGAAAAGCTAGATGAATATCCAGATGGAGAAGATGTCGACCCAAAGTTACCTAGTGCCTACCGTTTAGGCACAGCACAAAAAAATTGCGGTAACTGTATCCATTACGAAAACAAATATTGTGATTTCTTTGATGCAGAAGTCAGAGCAGAATATTTATGTAATGCTTGGGCTGGAGAGGAAGAAAAAGCATTATCTGATTTAGACCTTGTGCCAACTGATTCAATGGCTAGGGAAGCACAAAAAGGTTTAGACATGAGAAAAGAATTTGGCAGAGGTGGAACAGCAGTAGGTGTTGCAAGAGCAAATCAGTTAGTGAGAAAAGAAAGATTATCTCCTAGTACAGTTTTAAGAATGTTCTCATTCTTTTCAAGGCATGAAGTAGATAAACAGGCAGAAGGATTTAACCGAGGTGAAAAAGGCTTTCCCTCTGCTGGAAGAATAGCGTGGCAACTTTGGGGAAGCGATACAGCTTTTAGTTGGGCTAAAAGGAAAAGAAACCAGATTATGGCAGAGAGAGAAAAGTCATTTGATGATATGGAACTTAAAGTTGCTGGATTATCTAAGACAGTAGAAAAGGCTCTGCAAGGCAAGGTTGACGAACACAATGATAAGTATGGAGATAAGAAAGGCAAGCGAGTAACTGTTGGTATGCTTGGAAAAGTTTTTAAACGTGGTGTAGGAGCATATAGAACTAATCCATCAAGTGTTAGGCCAAGTGTAAGGTCAGAAGACCAATGGGCTTATGCTAGAGTCAATGCTTTCTTGGTTGCTGTTAGAACAGGTAAATTTAGAGGTGGTAAGTTTGATTTAGACTTATTACCTAAAGACCACCCACTATCATCAAAGGATTAAATTATGTTTAAATTTGGAAAAGGCTCACTAGAAAAATTAGAAACAGTTCACCCAGACTTAAAATTAGTTATGAATGAAGTTATTAAGCTAACACCCATTGATTTTGGCATCACAGAGGGCATGAGAAGCCTAGAAAGAGCCGAACAACTTAAAGCTGATGGATTGAGTAAGGTTGGCTCTAAATCGCTTCATTGTCAGGGTAAGGCTGTAGACATAGCTTGCTATGATAAAGGCAAAGTTACTTGGGAGCTAGAATATTACGAAGCTGTAGCTTCGGTAGTGGGCGAGGTTTGCGAAATTTTAGATATTAAAATAAGATGGGGTGGAAGCTGGGTAACAGGAGATTTCAAACTGAATAGGGATATGAATTTTATTGACGCAGTTCATTTTGAAATAATTGAGTAGATGTCAAAAATCAGGATTAATAGGCGTAAGGACTACAAAGAGCAACTCAAGTTATATCTCAATCTTTCTAAAAGTCTTAATGCTAAGACTAAAAAATTATTTAAAAAAACAGCCAGAATAGCAGAAAGAGAATATATTGCAGTTGGTGATATGTATTATACTTTTCTAGAAGATTTTTCAGATGAATTATTTAAAATATTATCTAATCATTATACGACAGTTATTACAGCTACAAGTGAACGATTGATAAAGCAACGAGAGACCAAACAAGAAGATGAAATAGATATTATTGTTGCTAGTTATATTGCACAAGTAACAGCTACTAAAGTAACGCAAGTATCCGAAACCACTAAAAAACAAATACGACAAGCAATTAAGATTGGTATTGCAGACGGTTTATCTATTCCACAGATAGCGGAAAAGATTAGACGTAATAAATCTTTTGCTCCATATCGAGCCACTATGATTGCTAGAACAGAAACTCATTCTGCTATGAGTTATGGCAATAATGAAATATCTAAAACATTAGGTTTGGATAGACCTGTCAAAGAATGGAATAGTGCTTTAGATGACAGGACTAGACAATGGCACAGGGCTATGAATGGAACAGTAATATCAACCAATGAGATGTTTAAGGTTATGACACCCATAGCTGGCGGTGGCTTTACTGAAAATAGAATGAATTACACAGGCGATTATCAAAATGGCGGTGCTTTAAATGTCATCAATTGTCGCTGTTTTACCCTGTATTATGATTCAGAAGATGAAATAATTTAAATTAATTTATAATATCTATACAAATCAAACACTTATAACTACATTTATTTTATATATATACTTTACATATATATAATAATTATATATACTTCTTATATAAGTTAATAATAACTTATATAAAAACTTAAACAGGAGATAGGAAATGAAAAAATATTTTGTAGAATTAGATAACACAAGCAGTTATACCCCAAACAAAGGTATATGGAAAGTTATTAAAGCAAAAGATTTGTATGAAGCATTAAGGAAAGCAGAAGTAAAATATCCTAAATCAAAAATAACTAATATACATTCAGATAATAGATAATTTTAACAGGGAGCAGAAATGCTCCCACAACATTAGGAGAGTAATTATGAAAACACAATATAATGATGATAAAACTAAAGCAATATACTTATTAGCTTTACAAAAAACTAAAAAACTTAAAACTAAGATTTCTAATCTTGAATGTAAATATCTTGAAGAAGCAATAGTTGTAATGAATTTAATAAGTGCTTTAAAAGAAGAAACATATAAAAGTTATAAAGAGGGTGCAGATAGAAAAGAGTATGTCGCAAATGCAAAATATGAACTGTATAATCTTGAGCAAAAAATAAGTAAGTTAAGAACTGAACTTGATGAAAATAATAATCTTCTTATGAGGAGCTGTATTGAGAGTGAAGATATTATTAAACATTGTTTACATGGTGACTGGGAAGCAGTTCATAATGGATATGAAGAATTTCAATTATTAACAAAAGCTATAAGAAAAATAGAAGGAGTATCTTAATATGATAGATAAACACAATCAACATGAGGAATATATGACAGGCTGGGAAATAGTTCTTAGCACTCTAATATTTATTATGATAATCGGTTTAACATATTTTATATTACTGCTAGAATAAAATTTTCATACTTGCTACCTTTTTGGGGAGTTTCACAACTCCCTTTTTTTTGCTTGTGTATAAGGTTAATTTGTTGCTAGAATAGAATAACTTTTACTTGACAGGGAATTTGAGTTATGTCTGAAGAACATCTAGAGATTGTAAATGATATTCTAGACCTAGAATGTGATTACAAAGAATTAGATACTGATGATGATGGAACTTTTGAAGGCT
>Ga0228655_1000168_pt1 | contig 27280 bp, 8 predicted proteins | sample 67DmetaG_FD_182742 | JGI IMG/M metagenome (GOLD analysis project Ga0228655, IMG submission 182742) | Seawater microbial communities from Monterey Bay, California, United States - 67D | ecosystem: Environmental > Aquatic > Marine > Coastal | place: USA: California | collected 2016-11-15
TGCTCAGGCTTTAGGTCACCGTGGTCTGGCATTCTAACTAATGCGTTCATATAAAAGCTAGGAAGTTCAAAATGACCAAACAAATACTTTGTTTTGATGTCTTTCATCTTCTTCCACTCATCGCCAACAAGCCAAGGCACAAGTGCAACGTCATCTTCAATAAGAATTTCGTCTACAAACGTAATACCTGGAATGTGTTTTGCAAATGCTGTACTGTTAACGTCACGTTTGTCTTTATAATACAAATCGTGGTTGCCATCAAAGAAGTAAAACTTCTCAAATGCGGCACCTAGCTTTTCCATGCTTCTAATTGTAGCATCCATAGTTGTAAGGTTAAGTGAATTACGATTATGATGCCAGTCTCCGCAGAAGATGCCAGTCTCGCAACCGGCAGCTTGTGCTTGTTCTATGTACCAATCAATAAATTCTTCGCAATCTTCGTTATGTACACGACTATTGCCCTTTAGCCCAAAATGGATGTCTGTAAACACCGCAGCTTTTTTAAACAAAGAGTATCCTCCATATATACTTGTTAAAGTATATAACATTTTTTAACACTTGTCAACTACTTTTTAGAAAAAGATGTTGCGTCTGCTTCTTCGTTACGCTTTACAGCAGCTTCCCATTCACCTTCGTGTAGTCTTGTATAACTTGGGTTTAAGTCATTCATTTCTAAAATATCGTCTCTAATGTTTTGATTACGTTTTTCAATGTTAATTACACGAACAAAACTGTTAGTAACTGCGGCTGTGTAGTATGCAAATGGGTTTTGTGATTTAGATTCGTCAAACTGTAGTCCGATTTGTGCCAATTGTAGTATTGCTTGACCGCGCATCTCGTCGTTATAAGTATATCCACGAACATTACCGCGTGTAGCATAGCGATCACATAATTTCATCCACATCATAGCAAGGTTATCAGTTGCTTTGCCGTGAGTTTTACTAAAGTTACCGTTTTCCATTCCACCTTCCCAATGGCTTTTACCTACACATTGTAAATTTCCTTCGTCATCAAACTTATAGTGTTGAAATGGCGGAAAATTTAATTTTGTCTTGGTATCTGCGATTGTTTTTGGATTCTTTTTACGACCAGGCTCTTCTGGAATATGGTCAAATGTCATTATACGGAAGATTAATTCTTCTTTTGTAATTTTTCTATAATCAATTTCGCAATCAGCTTGTTTTACTTTTTCACCAGCCATCTTACGTGCTTCGTAGTCGGCTGTGCTTAGGCGTTTTGCTTTGTTGCGCTTTGCTTCCGCGATAGTTCTAATATTAATTTTGTCAACATCTAATAAAATAATATCAAATTGTCCGTATTCTTTGTCTACGTAACTGTTAAATGTATTTTTAGATTTATGTATTTCTTTAAGAATATCCTTGTTATTAAGATAATTTCTTTTCCTCATAGTATCTCCTATTTACAATACTTATTATAATATACTATGTTAATTTTGTCAACTAAATACTATAGGAGATATGTTATTATGATACCTGGATTTAATCAACTTTTAAATGCCGCGGCTTCGGGCGCCACAAGTGCTGTAGTTACTCAAGTGTTTTCTAGCTTAGGCATTGATGTTGAAAGACTTGCAAATCAAAGTTCGGGCGCATCAAGCGATTCAACTAATGCGCTAATTAATGCTTTATTATCATCAGGAGCCGGTTCTGGCGGCATCGGCGCTGCCTTGCGTATGATACAAAACCTACAGCAAGGGCTAGGTTATGGCGCTGCCCCCGAAGAAGCAACATTTACAAAGGCTATTGTTAAAGATGATTATACTACATCTGATACAAAGGATTGGCGCATAAAAATTAGAGGTCCAGCAGAATTAATGACTGGAGAAATTTTACAACCTATTGTAAACACAGAAAATAGCATGTTATTTCCTTTTACTCCTACAGTAATTTTAGGATCAACAGCAAATTATAGTAATATAAACCCAGTTCACACAAATCATCCATTTTATGCATACGAAAATAGTCAAGTGCAAGATATTACAATTACTGGAGAGTTTTTTAGTGAAAACGAAAAAGATGCAAAATATTGGATTGCATGCTTACATTTTTTAAGAACCATGACAAAAATGTATTACGGAAAAAGCGACAATTTAGGAAGTCCGCCACCTGTATGTAGACTTAACGGATACGGAAAACATGTTTTTAATGATATACCTGTGTTAATAAGTAATTTTACAACCGATATGCCAGCTGATGTCGACTACATACAATGCGACATAGGCAACGAAACAACATTTGTCCCAACACAAAGTATTATTACTGTGACTCTAATTCCAAATTACGCAAGATCAACACAGAGTCAATTTAGTTTAGAAAAATTTGCTAAGGGTGGCTTTGTTAATACCGGCGAAGGATTTGTATAATGTCTTTAGAAAAAGTAAAAAATAAAGGACCATATAGTAACACAAACATAAATCCGGCAGGGTTTTTAGATGTTCTAAAACCGAGAGCAGTGCCTGTAGCAGGAGACGATGTGTATTACGAAATAACTCCTGCTTATACATATAGACCAGACCTTTTAGCTCATGACTTATACGGATCAAGAGAACTATGGTGGATTTTTGCACAACGTAATCCTGATATAATTAAAGATTCTGTTTTTGATTTTGTTGCAGGTACTAAAATATATGTTCCGCAAAAAAAGCATTTAAGAGCAATTTTAGGAATTTAAATGACTAAATCTTGGATAGATCCAGATAAAATTACAAATACTGTTGCTTCTAATACTGTAACTGCTGTAACTTCACTAACAAGAAGCAACGGTGTAACTACTGGAGTAGGTACAGCCGCTTCTGTTTACAACTCAGTCGCAACTGCGACTAGTAGAGGCACGGCTGATATATTTAATGACGCAAAAAACGAAGCAACAAGCGCAGCTTTAGGATACGGTTGGCCCGACTATGGCAGTAATCAACCAACAGGGATTGTAGATCAATTTAGACAAGGTGGATTTAATTTCTTACAAGAACAAGGTTCGCTTAAATTAGACAACTTGTTAGGTACGTTTAGTCAAGTTCCTAATGCTCCCCTCTCTAGTGCATTGTCTTCTAGTTTAGATACCCAAGCATTATTTGCAGGATTAGATCAGTCTACAATAGATACTCTTACTGGAGAGATAGCCGGACAGTTAGGAAACTTTTCTAGCCCAGCAGATTTTGTTTTAGATTTTGGTTTTGATAAACTGAATAATATTGTAGGCGGATTTAGTGATATCGAAAACTTTATCACTAAGACTGTAAATGTTATCCCTAAAGATTTTGAATCTATATTAGGCGCAGTTGGATCTCCAGGAGGAGTGTTTGACACATTACGTCAATTTGTTGAGAATATAGAAGATAGATCCGGAATAGACATTATTCCGGGTAACACTCCGTCAAGTAACTTGCAAACAAACGTCCTTAGAGATTTTGACTCTTATAATTACATAATTACTCTAGGCATATTAAATGTAGACCAAGTAAATAATCCTTCAATGTTAAGATTCAATGGAGGATTTGATAAAGTTATAGTGAGATCTGGAGGAGGAGCGTTAGATAAACGACAGCAAATACCGTTAGAAAAAAATGAAGGTATACATGCAGAATATTACATAGATAATCTAAGATCAACTTCTCTTATACAACCAAATACACAAACCGGTGTAGGTATAGGATTAGATATAAGTTTTGAAGTAATTGAACCATATTCAATGGGAAATTTTTTACAAAGTTTAGTTATTGCTGCTGAAGAATTTGGGTTCCCGTCATTTAACGATACTCCGTTCTGTATAAAGATTGAATTTGTTGGCCACAAAGCTCCTAACACTTCTACATCTATGCCTCCGCCAATATATATGCCTATTCAAATATTAGATGTTGCATTTGATGTTAGTGGACAAGGATCTAAATACAGCCTAAGTTGTGTTCCGTATAGTGAAATTGCATTCGGCGATCAAAATGCAGAAACATTGTCTGATATTACTGCAATAGGAACTACGGTTTCTGAGATGTTAAACGGAGTAGATAAGTCTGTTACTTCAACATTAAATCAACGTATAGACAAGTTAGAAGATACAAATACAATACCGGCAGGCGATAGATATGTAATATGCTTTCCTAAAGACCCTACATTAGTAGGAAAAATTGTTTCGGGAGAAATAAGCGTACCAGAAACAACCGTAAGTGCAGTAGAACAAGTTAAAGCTGAAAAAGGTTTAGATAGTGTTAGTACATCTGGCTTAGAAGAAAAACAAAAAACTTTAGACACTGTTGCAGTGACAAGTTCGGGTTCTGGCTTATTTGACAAACTAGATGCTTTTTCAAGAGAAAAAACATTTATGAACGAAATTGGTCTTGATCTAATGTTAACAGATGACGGCGAAGGCGGCACAGGAACAACAGCAGATATGAATGTAGTTCACGACGAGCTAGGAGATACTGTAGATGTCAATAGCCCAGAAGCAGCAGTAACAGAAAAAGCAAGGACTAAGGCGTTCCCATCAGGTATGCGTATAGATGAAATAATTGAAAAAGTTATTGTTGATAGTGAGTACTCTGCAAAAAATGCTGCTGAGTCTCCAGAAAACGGTGTAAGAAAATTTTTTAGAATTAATGCTCATACATATCTAGATCCTAACGCAGAAGCATCTGAAAAATTAGGAAGAGCTCCTAAAATATTTGTTTATATAGTAGTTCCATTTTATGCTGATGATGCAAGTTTTACTGCACCTAACGCTGTTGCTGCTAATCGAGGCGGTATAAGAGCTGCTGCAAAAAAAGAATACAATTATATTTACACTGGAAAAAATGAAGATGTTATTAATTTTGATATAAATTTTAATAATGCATTTCTGCAAGAAGCGTATGCTAATTTTGGTATGAACCAAGCAGCTCGATCATCTGCCGGCAGTGATAGAAAAACTTTCCAAGCAACAGACGGTAATTCTGGATCTTCTCCTAGTACTGCAAAAAGTGATAGAAAAGGTCTAGGCGGCGGCCAAGTTGTAGAAACAACTAAAATGACAATTACAGGAGATAGCAGAACTAGTGATATAAGAAAAAGGATGGCTGAAACATTCCATCATAGATTACTAAATTCTGACGTAGACTTAATTACAGCTGAAATAGAAATATGGGGAGACCCATTTTATCTTCCTAGCCAATCTGGAAACTACATGCCAGAACGTGCACAAGGAACGCCGTCAATGACAGACGAAGGATATATGACTTATATTGAAAATCAAGTTTATATAATTGTTAATTTTAGAACACCTCTTGATTATAGTCAAAACTCGCACAATATGCTTTTTCCAGATGAAAAAATTGTTCCTGAATTTAGTGGTATTTTCCAAGTATTGTCTGTTGAAAATGTTTTCGAAGGTGGACAGTTTAAACAACGGTTAGATTTAATAAGATCAAGATCTCAAGAAGTATCAGGCGAAGCAGGAACATTCGTACAGGTCAACGACGAAGTAGGCGATAAAGTAAATGATAATCCACTAAGTGCAAGTAATGACGGCGATGAAGGCAGCAACAATGACGGCACAACAACAGACCAACCTTGTAATTCTAATAAACTTATTTCAACAGCTTATGGCGATCTTAAAGATAATGTTTCTAATTTGTTTCCTGATTTAAGTACCGTAGCCGGAGATGCAATTATGTCTCAAATTCCTAGTGTAACAGTTGCAGGAATAACTTGGTCTCCTTCAAAGAGTTTGTTTACTGCACCACCACAAATTAAAGAAGATATAACCGCAGCACAAGCAGCGTTTGAATCGGCTTTAGAAAATTCGCCCTTAAATTTAAGAGGATTTAGCTAAATGGCAGTTACAGTAAGTGATATGGACAGAGCATTACTTAGACTTATTGCTGACGGAGAAGCAGTACGGAGTAATCCGTACTGTAGTGTATGGCCAGGACATGTTGAACCTGAGCTAACGGTAATGACGTTATCACAAGTTGAGTCATATCAGAAACAAAGAATAAAAGATGGAAGAAAATCTAGTGCAGTAGGCAAGTACCAATTTATAAAAAGTACACTCAAAGAATGTGTAGGGTATTTAGGATGTGATCCTATGCGGACAGTGTTTTCTAGAGATGTTCAAGATGCGTTAATTATTCAGCGATTAATAAAATTTAGAAAATATGATCAATGGAAAGCAGAATCAATTGATACTGGAAAATTTATGATTTTCCTTGCTGCTGAATTTGCTAGTATGCCAGTTCCTTATGATATACCAGCAGGCAGCATATACAAAAATTCTCCTAGAAGAAATCTTAAAAAAGGACAAAGTTTTTACGCAGGCGACGGATTGAATAAAGCCAACCATGACCCAGATCATCTATATCAAGCACTTGAGGACATTAAAGCTGGAGGATCGGGAGAAGTTCAAGAAATAGATGTTACAACTACAGGTAGTAATAGAGCCCTTCCTCCAACAGGTGTAAGTGAAAAAGCACAAGTAGAAAAATCATCAGCAGGACCTGGGGTTGGAGCATATAGGGGCACACGAGCAGGCAGCCAACCGCAAAATAGTGTTTCACCTCAAGATTATAATCCTTATATCTACGGAAGAATAGATCCGTTAGACGACAGATATGATTTTAGGACTGGAGAAAAAATTAAAGATATTGGCATCCACGGAATAAGTTCAGCAGCAGCAACACCGGTTCAAACAGAAACTTCAGGCGCAACAAATTCTCCTACAAATGCAGGTGTTGCACCTGTTGAAGCACCGTCAAATCCAGATGCAGAAGATCCTCGAGGGCAAGAACAATTGCCTGATTTAATTCCAAAACCCGAAGAACCTGCACCGCCGCCGACTGACAAAAATCCTGACGAAGACCCCGGAGCACCAGGATTACCGTTTGGAGCAGACGAAATTATAGAAGCAATAGAGAAAAAAGTTGAAGTAGTAGCTACAAAAATAGATAATCTTTTACCTTGTGTTGAATCCGTAACAGACGGCTACAGCCTTTCAGGTGCAATAAGTATTGCTACAGACGATATTACTGGCGCAGTAACTGGCGCAGTAACTGACGCAGTAACTGATGCTAAAGACGATCTAATTTCCACCAGCAAAAGCTGGCTAAATTCAAACAAGGGACCCCAGTAATGGCAAGAAGAGGAACTACATACACCCGTACTGGAAGGTCAAGCAGTTTTCCAATAAAATCAGGTGTTCCTTACGAAGCAATTATTATTAACAATTTAGATGTTAATAATATGGGCACTCTTGAAGTTGAATTACTAAAGTATACGTCAGCTGGAAATTTACCACAAAAAAGCGGACAGACTGCTACTGTAAAATACCTTAGTCCGTTTTATGGAACAACGCCTTCAGCAGGTGTTCAAAATAATGATGGATACGAATTTACTCAAAAAAGTTACGGCTTTTGGGCAGTCCCTCCTGACATAGGAACCAAAGTGTTAGTTATATTTGCAGAAGGAAATGCAAACTTTGGTTACTGGATGGGTTGTATACAAGATGATTTTATGAATTTCATGGTTCCAGATGGCAGAGCTGCAACTACGCTGACTACTGAAAATACTCCAGATAATTTAAGAGGTGTTAAATTACCAGTAGGAGAATTTAACAAAAAAGTTGAAACTGGAAGCAAAGTTGATACTACTTTGTTTAATAAACCCTTTAACAAAGATTTTACAAGTGTATTAGAAGTTCAAGGTTTATTACTTGACGAAGTTAGAGGAACTACAACAACTAGTGCAAGACGAGATTTTCCTAGTATGGTATTTGGCTGGAGCACACCAGGTCCTAAAGATAAGAGAAAAGAAAATCCTAAATTTGATGTAGGCGCCGAGGAAAAAAAGGCAAATGTTCCGTACAATAGATTAGGCGGATCATCCATTGTAATGGACGATGGCGACGAGCGTTTTGTAAGAGCAAATCATGCAGAAGACGGCCCCCCTGTTTATGTAAACAAAGGTCTTGGAGACCCAGGCGGCGACGAAACTATACCTCAAAATGAATTATTTAGAATAAGAACACGCACAGGTCATCAAATACTGTTACACAATGCAGAGGATCTAATATACATTAGTAACAGCAGAGGAACAGCATGGGTAGAATTAAGTTCAGATGGAAAAATAGATATCCATGCACAAGATAGTATAAGTGTAATGAGTAACCAAGACATCAATTTTACTGCTGAAAGAGACTTTAATATTGATGCAGGTCGTAACATAAACATGAGGGCTCAAGCAAGATATAGTGACGGACAAAAAACTTACGACGGATTAGAATGTGGTAGAATACAGATTGAGTCTAAATATGACACAAATATTTTAGTAGGTGATCAATACAAAAGAAATGTTCTTGGCACAAGTCAAATAAAAATAGATGATGATAGTTTTGTGACTGTGACAGGTAATAGCGAATTATTAGCAGGTAATATTCTCGATACTTCAAAGGGTACATTTAATCAAAAATCTGCACACTCCTTTTATAGAGAAAGTGCAAGTAATATAAATGATCTAGCTGCTGGTTTATATATGAATAAAGCAGAAGATGTTAATCTACACGGGTTAGCAAATATTAAAATCTTATCTGGCGCAAATTTAGAAACAATCGTTTCTGGAGACAGTTTAACAACAATTACAGGCGTATTCGATGTACAATCTGATTCTGCACATTTTGAAACAACTAACGGCATTAATATGCTTGGCGGCACAGCGATTGCAGGTGATGCAACAAAAATAAGTTGGAATTCAGGAGTAGCAGTAGCAGGTACAGCAGCTACAACAGCCGTTAGTGCAACAGCATCAACCGCAGCAAAACCTGCTGAAGCAATAATTCCATTAACGCAAATTGTATTACCTTACACTTTTCCAGGAGCTCAAGACACCGTTCCTTATGAAAGTATTCTTACACGGGCACCGCAGCACGAACCATATATGCATCATGAAAATTTAAATCCTGCAGGATTTAAACCTGAGCAAACTGACAGAGAATCACCAGGGCAATTAATGCCAAGTGATAGAATTATAACGCCAGACACGTTTACTAAAACTAAATCTGCAAATCAAACCTCGTCACAAGTTTATGGATCCTCAGGAATTAACGATTACGGCACCACAGGCGATAATGCAATTGTTAACGGAGAAGTTGTTCCTCCTAAAAATGTGCCAGGCACTGCCGCAATTAGATCAATTGCGAATTTTGAAATTGATAAAGAAAGATCAACAGATTCTTATGCTAATAGATTCTTTAAAGGTGACGGTCCGTTAGGAACAGTATCAACTAGTAAAGGAATTACAGCCGAAGTTGCTGAAATTTGGGTTCCTAATTTCCAAGGCTTTATTGATGCATTAGAAGCTACTGGCTATGAGATAAAAGTTTTATTAGGTTATAGCAAACGCAATATAGGAAATTCAAGCAAATGGAGCACACATGCTAGCGGCGCGGCAATTGATATAAATCCGCCAAACCCGGTAAGGAATGGTGATCCAAATGGACTATGGATTCCAAGACCGTCTAATGCTCCTATAACTGACATGCCTGCAAATACTGGCGAACTTGCTAAAAGCTTTGGCTTAGGTTGGGGCGGAGCTTGGAATAGTTTAGACGATGCAATGCACTTTAGTACCGCAGCAAATGAAGGTGGAAATTATAGATTTACACCAGGTCTAATACCGCAAGGTCCAACAACTGATGAACAGATTACAGAATCAGGCGATCCGAGAGGAGAAGATTATTATATTGCTCCTGCAAAAGAAATTACAGAAGAAAAAGATGCAGAATCGCCTACATCGCCGCAAGAACAAAATAATCCAGGACCTCAGAATGCTGACGGATCCTCTAATGTGCAATAGGTAAATATGTTATGAGTGAACTAGAAGACAATTTATACAAAAGAGTACAAGTTCCTAGTACTTCGACAGCACCAACTGTATCTAGAACTTATAGAGGATTTTATTCAGGAGATTCGTCTAAAGGTTTTAAGCTGTACGATTTTGAAATTATCAAACAAGATTTAATTAATCATTTTCACATACGCCAGGGCGAAAAACTTGGTAATCCCGAGTTTGGATGCATAATATGGGACATACTATTTGAACCATTTACTCCGGCATTACAACAAGCTATTGCAGAAAATGTTACGTATATTATTAATTATGACCCTAGGATTTCTGCAGAAGAAGTATTTGTAGAAGCATATGAAAACGGAATACAAGTTTCAGCTTCAGTAACATATAAATCCTATTCAATTACTGAGCAACTTAATTTTAAATTTGACAGTAATATTGGATTAATAGACAATTAAATACATACATTATTTCGTAGCATAAATACTTTATTATAAGGAATATTGGTATGTCTTCAAGTGATAGACAGTCTAAGTTGCTAGTAACTGAAGACTGGAAAAGAATATATCAAAGCTTTAGAAATGCAGAATTTCAAAGCTATGATTTTGATAATCTTCGCCGCGCGATGATTAATTATCTGCGCCAAAATTATCCCGAAGATTTTAACGATTACATTGAATCAAGTGAATATCTTGCGCTGATTGATATGATTGCTTTCCTTGGGCAAAACTTATCATTCCGTATTGATTTAAACGCTCGTGAAAACTTCCTTGAAACAGCAGAACGCAGAGAAAGCGTCTTACGTCTTGCACGTATGCTGTCGTACAATCCTCGCAGAAATCAAGCAGCTAATGGACTGTTTAAATTTTCTACTATTAAGACATCGGAATCAATTTTCGATAGTACAGGAATAAATTTACAAAATACAGTAATTAAATGGAATGATCAAACTAATACAAATTATTTTGAACAATTTACTAAAATTTTAAATGCAGCATTACCCTTAGCAAACCAAATTGGTAATCCTTTAAAAAATGATACAATTTCAAACGTTTCAACACAAAAGTATAGACTTAATGCAGTTAACACTGCATCTGCAATTTTTCCATTTACAAAAATAATTGAAGGTAATAATGTACCATTTGAAATTGTAAGTACAGATATAAAAAATAATAGCTTATCAGAAGAACCTCCTCTACCAGGCACTAGTCCTGCATTTTTATTCAGAGATGACGGCCAAGGACCTGGGTCTTCAAACACTGGATTTTTTATGCATGCACGACAAGGTGTTTTGCAAACCGGAACTTTTAATGTTACTAATCCTGTGCCTAATCAAGTAGTAGGTATAGATGTTGCAAATATTAATGATAGCGATGTATGGCTTTATAGTGTAGATACAAATGGCTTTGAAACAACTAATTGGACAAAATTAGATGCTGTAGAAGGCAACTCAGTCATTTACAATAGCTTGTTTAACCAAGTTAGAGATATATTTCAAGTCCAAACAAGAATAGGCGATAGAATTAATGTTGCGTTCAGTGACGGAACTTTTGGTAATTTGCCATCTGGCAATTTTAAAATTTATTATAGAACAAGTATAAACAAACCATTATCAATATCTCCTGGTTCAATCGGTACAGTTTTAATTGATATTCCGTATCAAAGCAAATCGGGATCTCAAGAAACGTTAACTATAGGGTTGCGTCTTCAATATACTATTAACAATAGTGCTCAAGCTGAATCTAACGCTGAAATAAAATTAAATGCTCCTTCGACATTTTATACACAAAATAGATTAGTAACAGGAGAAGATTATAATATTGGCCCGTTATCAGTTAGTCAAGATATAATTAAAACACGAAGTGTAAACAGAATTTCTAGTGGTATAAGCAGATACTTTGATTTAAAAGATCCTAGTGGAAAATATAGTACAACAAAATTATATGCAAATGACGGAATTGTATACAAAGAACTATATCAAACAAAACAAGATTTTACTTTTACAAGCCAAAGCGACATTGAAGGCGTGATTGTAAACAATATACAAAGCATTGTGAGGTCTAATCCTTTACGTAATTTTTATATGAGCGAATATCTTGATTTGTTAGTAAGAGATTTAAATGCAGCATGGGTTAGCAAAACAGTAGCAACAAATAGAAATGTAGGAATACTACAAAATCTAGATAGTGTTCCATTTAGGGTCGGGTCGTTTGCATCAAATAGTTTAAAATCTTTAACTGTAGGATCTATGCTTAAATTTGTTGCGCCTACAGGCAAGCATTTTATGGCGGACAACAGCCATACTATAATGGACGGAGATGCTGATCATCCTAACGCTGTGACATACAAATGGACAAGAGTAGTTAATATTACAGAAGATGGTACAGAAGTAAGTAGTTTGACAGGTCAAGGAGGTATAGTTCTTAGTGACGTTATACCAGAAGGCGCCCTTTTAGAAAAGATTATTCCAGTTTACAGCACAAATTTTAGTAATGACTTAAAATTACAAATTATTGATCAAACCTTTGCATACAAAGACTTTGCGTTACGTTATGATAGGTTCGACAGAGAATGGAAAATCATTACTGCTTCAAATATTAACACTGTAAATAACTTTAGCTTAGGTAAAACTGGAGACATTTCGGGGGAAAACTTAGATGCAAGCTGGCTACTATATTTCAAAACAGACGGAGAAAAATACACTATTGTAAATAGAAATTTACGTTATGTTTTTGAAAGTGATAACGAATTAAGATTCTTCTTTGATAGCGCAGATAAAATTTATGATTACAAAACTGGTAAAATAGTTAGAGATAGAATATCGGTTTTAGATATTAACCGAACACCTGACACTAATATTCCATTTACAACTAATTTTAACTGGAATATAAGTAATGCGTATAGGGACAAAGAAGGATATGTTGATAGTAAAAAAATACAAGTTGATTTTTATGATTTAGACGACGACGGCTATATTGATGATCCTGATTTATTCACACAAATAGTAGATCCTAATATTAATCCTCAATCAAAAATAATATTTCAAAAAAAATATGTCACTAGTGACAATGTAGAGGAATTTAAGTATTTTGAAAATAAAGATAATGAAATATTAATAAAAACTAATTTGTCTGCTGTTGGAGCATATAGTCAGTATGATAATCCGAATCAGATAATTTACCTATATGAGGAAGGTACTTTTATACAAATTAATTCTGTTTTAAACAACCATAGAGTAATTACAGATTATAAAGCATTTATTGGCAGAGATAAATTAAGATTTGAATACACACATGTTGCAGACTCTAACTACAGATTAGATCCAGCAGTAAGTAATATTATTGATACCTATTTACTTACAAAAGCATATGATACTAATATTAGATTATACTTAAATGGTAGCTTAAATGAATTACCCTTACCTCAAAGTAATGACTCCTTATTTAAAAATTACGGAGCACAACTGTCAAATATAAAGTCTATTAGCGACGAAATAATTTATCATCCTGTAAAATACAAAATACTGTTTGGCGAAAAGGCGAAAAAAGATTTGCAAGTAAAATTTAAAATTGTACGTAACAAATCGATGGTTGTAAACGACAACGAGCTCAAAGCAGACGTTATACAAGCTATTGATAGATTCTTTGCTATAGAAAATTGGGACTTTGGAGAAACTTTTTACTTCCAAGAACTTGCAGCATATATTATGAACCAACTAAGTCCAAAATTAGTAAGTATTGTAATTGTGCCTAGACAAGGGTCACAAACTTTTGGAAGTTTATTTGAAATACGTTCTGAACTTGACGAAATTTTTATAAGCGGAGCCACTGTATCTGATATAGAAATTATTGAAGAGCTTACATCTGTACAATTGCAAACGTCTGGCAATGTTATTACTAGTGTCAACAGCAATGCATCTGAAGTAACGTCGGCACCAATATTAAGCACAAATACAACAAACACAAGCGCAAACACAAGCACGAGCACACGCACAGTTGTTTCTAATAATTCTAGTACAAATGTGCCAAGCAACAGCGGATCTAGCAGCAGTAGTAGTTCTAGCAGCAGCAGTAGTTCTAGCAGCTCTAGTGGATCTAGCGGGTCAGGAAGTTCTAGCGGAGGATACAGCTACTAATGGCATATAATAATAACCAAAACGAAAGTTCATTACCAACTCCTGGCAATAATAAAAAACAGTCTATTGATTTTCTTCCTAAGTTCTTTAGGACTGAAGCAAATAGGAAATTTTTACAAGCAACACTAGATCAATTAATTAGCAACGGTGCAGCAGAAAAAATTGATGGTTATGTGGGTAGAAAGTATAACGAATCATATAAATTAGGCGACCACTATTTAGAGGATGTTTCTAGATTACGAAACGACTACCAGTTTGAACCGGCAGTGTCATTAAGAGATAATTTAGACAATGTAGAATTTGCAAAAGATTATCAAGATTATATTAATGTATTAAAATACTTTGGCACTAATATCGAAAATCATGATAGATTAAATTCTGTTAACACTTATAGTTGGACACCACATATAAACTGGGATACGTTTACTAATTTTAGAGAATATTATTGGTTGCCAAATGGTCCGCTAACTGTACCAGTTACAGGACAATCAAGAGAAATTACTAGTACATACAGTGTTACTATTGAAGATCAGGGCGATAACGTTGCCTATGTATTTAATGACGGATTTACTAGAAATCCTAAATTAAAATTATATCGAGGACAAACTTATAGATTTGATATCGACACTCCGGGTCATCCTATTGCATTCTCAATAAGTAGATCATTTACACCCGGTGTTGCACTCCTAGTTGCAGGTCAAGAAGGCATCCGCGGCGACGGCTTGTTTGATGCTGTACTTTACGGTAATGAATATGACCAAGGTGAATATGTTGTACTTCCTGTAGACAACTCTGTTACTTTTGAAGCTGACGAAAATGTTTCAACTCTTTTTCCAGACGGAATAAGAAAATTTGACGAAGAAGGAAATGAAGTAGCAATTGCATATGTTGAAAAAGGAACAATAGAATTTACAGTTCCTTTTAACGCACCAACTCATTTATTTTATATTAGTCAAAATGAAGTTAATACAAGCGGACAAATTAGAGTTTATGATGTAGAAGAAAATACATTTTTAAATGTAGAAGAAGATATTTTAAATAAAAAACAATATAAGTCTTCAAATAATATAGAATTTACTAATGGTCTTTGTATACAATTTCAGGGAGATGTATATCCTGAAAAATATAGTTTAGGTGAATGGTACGTAGAGGGCGTAGGATCTCAAATTGCTTTAATTAGTAAACAAGATCTTACTATTCCGTCGGCCTATACGTCAGACGTTGAAGTACCCTTCGATACTAACGAGTTTGATGTTTTTCCATTTGATACAGCAAATAATTTTCCTTTAGTCAAAGATTATATTACAATAAACAGGGCTACTAAAGATAAAAACCCTTGGAGTAGAAATAATCGATGGTTCCATAAAGATGTCGTATTAAAAAGCTTTAGATATAATAATGTTGCTGAAAATTTGGACGATAATTATAGAGCATCTCGTCCTATTATAGAGTTTGATGCTGGAATAAAGTTATTTAATTATGGAGTATCTGCAAAAAAAGATATAGATCTTTTAGATAGTTTTACTACAGATGTTTTTAGTACTATACAAGGACAGGTTGGTTATATTGTAGATGGGATAGAATTACAGCAAGGTATGCGTGTTCTCTTTACAAATGATTCTGATATACTTGTTAGCGGAAAAATATTTGAAGTAAAGTTTATTAATCTTAATAATCAACGGGTTATTAAATTAGAAGAAACTATAGATACAATGCCTTTAGATTTAGAAACTGTATTTGTAAAATCTGGTAAAAAATATTCTGGATTAAGCTTTCACTACACAAACAATAGTTGGGTGCAATCTCAAACAAAAGACAGTATTAATACAGAACCTATGTTTGATTTATGTTGCCCACAAGGTAATAGTTATGCAGATCCTACAGTATTTAATAGCACTACGTTTAAAGGTACGAAAATATTTTCTTACAAAAAAGGCAACGGCAATGACGATACAGAATTAGGGTTTCCGCTGTCTTATAGAAATATAGAAAACTCTGGTGATATACTATTTGAATTTAATTTACTAACAGATTTCTTTAATGTGCAAGAGGGTGACGATTTAATCACAATTAAAACTGACACTGCAAATCTTAGAAAATATAAAGATAGAGAAAATTTTGACTATCTGAACGGCTGGAACAATACACCTTCAAGATTCCATCAATATGTAATTAAAGACATTGAAGTAGATTTATTAACTACAAATAAGATATCTATAGATACTTATAATGCACCTGCAAGACTTACTGACTTAAAAATTATTGTATATAAAAACAACAATCTTTTATTTAATAGCAAAGATTATACAATCGAAAAGAAAGAAAGTAATGTCTATTTAACTTTTGAAAAAGACTTGGAGCCAGGTGATCTTATAAAAATTAAAACACATAGTAAAGAATCAAAAAACGAAAATGGTTACTATGAGCTTCCGATTTCGTTAGAACGAAATCCATTAAATGACGACATTACCGAGTTTACTCTCGGAGAAGTGTTTGATCATGTTGATAGTATGATTGAAGAACTTAAAGACTTTCGAGGCACATATCCTGGAAACAATAATCTAAGAGATTTAAAAAATATATCAAAATTTGGTAAACGCTTTGTAAAGCATGAGTCAGGACTTGCAAATACAATTTATCATTTTACAAGTAAAGAATATAACATTATTAGAGCTGTTGAATTTTCAAAAGAAAAATATCTAGAATTTAAGAGAAACTTTTTTGATACTTCTCAAAAATTAGGATTCGACGGCACTGATATCGCACATGTCGATAAAATCCTATATGAACTTAACAAAGATAAAAATAAAACACAGCCGTTTTATTTTAGTGATATGCTTGCTGCTGGTGCAGCAGCAAGGAACGAATACAGAATAATCGATAACAATATTAATTTTTATCCGTTAACAAGAAAGTTTAATTTAGATGATTTGACTCAACAAGCAGTTTATTTGTATATTAACGGGGTACAACTTGTTCATGGAAGAGACTATAAATTTACAGATGATAATTTTGTAGATATATTTCGAGAAAAAAATAACGGTGATGTATTAGAAATATATGAATACGAATCAACAGATGGTAGTTTCATACCATCTACTCCGTCTAAACTCGGACTATATCCTACTTGGTATCCGCATATTAAATTAGATGATACCTCGGCTAAAAAAGAAACAATATATAATGCAGGTCCTTTTAAAATTTACGGAGAATCTGAACTTGGAGAATCTAAAAATAAATTTGGTTATTATTATCCAGTATTTACTACAAAATCTGCTGCTAAAGAATACAATACAACATCTGAAAACACTATAGAAGAAGTATATTTTAAAGGACTAAACAAAGTATTTTATATACCGTCTGATATAGGTAGTTTTGCAACTTTAAATGATACTGAAGATTTTGAATTTTTTCCAAATGTTCGTCCATTTATTATAGGTCATGATGGTAGCCAAATATTGTGTTATCTTGATTATAGAGACAAATTGGCAATAGAATTAGAAAAAAGAATTTACAACAATATAAAGGTTGATTATAACGATAATGATATCGACGTTGAAGCTTACTTAGGTAATGATTTTGCAGACTATCCTGTGCCTCAAGAAATCCAAAATCAGTTGTTATTACGTGACTTCACAGCATGGCAAAAATTTATACAAGTAGGGTATGCAGAAAATAGTTTTTATGACGTTAACAATCCCTTTACATTTAACTATAAAGATGCAAATAATTTAAAAGGTAAACAATCACCAGGATTTTGGAGAAAAATTTACTTTAATAACTTTAACACTGATAATCCTCACAGTTGTCCGTGGGAAATGTTAGGATTTACAAATAAACCAACATGGTGGAACACTGTGTATGGTCCTGCACCCTATACAAGTAACAATTTAATTTTATGGAATGATTTAGAATTAGGTCGTATTGCAGACCCAGAAAATACACGAATAGATAAAAGATTTGTACGCCCTGGATTAAGAAATTTTATACCTGTAAACGAAAAAGGAGATTTAATATCACCATTAGATTGTAATATTGTTTCAAACTTTAATCAAAGAACTGCAAGAGAGTCTTTTGAATTTGGAGACTATAGTCCTGTTGAATCAGCTTGGCGTAAAAGTTCAGATTTTCCCTTTGCATTACTTAGAACTCTATTACTTACAAATCCTGCTGATACAATTGCTAAAGGATTTGATTTAGCAAATGCAAAACGTAACATTGCTAATCAAAAAACTTATGCTCCTACAGGCAAATTTATTGCAAATAAGGATATAGTTGTACCTAATACAAATGTCGATTCAGTTAGAACCATTACTAGTGGACTTTTGAATTACATTTATAATCTTGTAGCAAGCGATGTACTTAGTGTATATACAACCTACACAGACCAATTAAAAAATCTTCAAGTTAATTTAAGTTTTAGGCTTGCTGGGTTTAGTGATAAACAAAAAATTAATTTAATACTAGAAAGTAAATCGCCGAAACACGATATTGGATCGAGCGGCATATTTGTACCACAAGAAAATTACAAATTAGTTTACAATGTGAGTAGTCCGCTAGAGAATTTTACTTATAGCGGAGTTATAGTTGAAAAATCTCCAAACGGTTTTATAATTACAGGATACAATGAAAAATATCCTCAGTTTGATTATTTTAAACCTTTAATCGGATCAACGAAATATCCAGTTACAGTAGGCGGCCTTAGTGAAGAGTTTAGCACCTGGGCACCTCGAGCACCGTATAAAAAAGATCAAATAGTATTTCATTTAAATGCATATTATAGAGTGACTTCTGACTTTACAAGCAATACTACATTCACGCAAGATTTTTTAGCTAAACTGTCTACATTACCTAGTGCAGGCGGCAGAGTTGCAAATTTCTATAAAAACTTTGACAATGTTACTACAAAGTCTTTGTCTTATGGCACTATATTAAAAACTGTACAAGAAGTAGTTGATTTTTTATTAGGTTACGGTGCATTACTAAAATCAAAAGGATTTATATTTGATGATGTAACTGATGATGTAGTCAATGATTGGCCTTCTGTTGCAAAAGAATTTATGTTTTGGACTACACAGGGGTGGGCAGACGGTACAGTGATTTCTTTAAGTCCGTCTGCTAATGAATTAAGATTTCAAACTGAATATTCAGTTGTAGATAATATATTTGATAAATTTTATGATACACATATTATTGCTAACACTGGCGATGAATTAGACGGAGAGTTTAGTAGTCTACTTAGAGACGGTAATAGTTTTGGTCTAAAAATTAAAAATTCTGATCTAGGACTTTACGGCATGTCATTGCCTATAGTACAAAAAGAACACATAGTAATTTTAGACAATACTACTATTTTTAATGATGTAATCTATCATCCTGCATCAGGATACAGGCAAAAACGGATTAGAGTTACAGGTTATAGATCAGATGAATGGAATGGCAGTTTAAATGTTCCAGGATTTTTATATGACGATGCTGTGGTAAAAGAATTTGAAGAATACAAAGATTATTCTATAGGTAATATAATAAAATATAAACAGTTTTACTATGTTGCTACACAAAATACTATAGGATCTACAGAAATAGATTATAATCAATGGATACAATTAAATGAAAAACCAGTATCTGATCTAATTACAAACTTTGACTATAGAGCATCACAATTTAACGATTTTTACGAATCTAATACTGCAAGCTTTGATCCAAATTTACAAGAATTATCTCAAAGATTTATAGGATTTCAAAAGAGAGAATATTTGAGTAATCTTATTATAGACGATGTTAGTCAGTTAAAATTCTATCAAGGAATGATACAAGAAAAAGGCTCAAAAAATTCTATAATGAAACTATTTGGAGCACTCAGTAGTAAGGGCCAAGAAAGTTTAGAGTTTTTTGAAGAATGGGCAGTAAAAACAGGAATGTACGGCTCGACTGAAGATATAAAGCAGATAGAGATACAACTATCGGATACTGATATAGTAGAAAGCCCGCAAGCTGTACTCTTTACAGATAAAATTCCTAACAAAAACTTTGATAAATTATTTAGAATAAAGCCTAGTGAGTTAGTAGATAAGCCTGCAGATTATACAAGTAACGTTTTTACAGTAAAACCGACAGTAAATGAATATGTAAAAACATCTGGACCGGTAGATATTGACGATATAGATTTTGAAGTTTCTAATAGAAGTGATCTTTCATTAGGAAATATTAATCAATTTAAACTTGGCGGATACATTCATTTAACAAATCAAATTAATGAAAATTGGCAAGTATATCAACATACACGTTTAAATTTAATTGCTGAAGAATTAACCGAAGTTGCAACTTTAAATGATGCAGGAGAGTTAATATACAGTGTAAAATTTAACAAATGGATCTCGTCATTTATTAGTGTAAGTCAGTTTATAGGAATTCGTGATGCTCAAGAATATAATTTAAACGGATTTTATGAAGTTGTTGGCATTTCTAACAATACTGCATTTATTAAAGTACCAACTGATAATAATATTATTGGATTTATAAATGAAAAGCTATCAGTCTCTACACTAAGAGAAGTTAGAATTAACTCAACAACAGATATAAATCAAATTGTAAATGAGGAAATGTATAGCAACCAAAAAGTTTGGGTAGACAATTATTCTAATCAAAACTGGGCAGTACTTCAAAATAATAGTGTATACAATTTGTTAGATCAGTATGATAATCCTACAGAATGGGATAGTACACAACAAAACTTTACAGGCGCCATGGTAGCTACACCTGATAATAATAATGTTTTTGTTGCAGCAAGTGGAGACGATGCCGGTAAAATATTTGTATACAGGAGATCAAGAGATTCAGATAAACTTATTTTATCTCAAGAATTGAACTTAGAAGATGCTACAGAGAGTATAGATTCTTATAATGGATTTGGCCATAGTATTGATGTAAGTCCGGATGGTGAATATCTTGTAGTAGGTATTCCTACTACATCGGGTATAAAAACTTTGTTTAAAGGAGATTTCGATCCTGATACCGAATATAGAAAAAATGATATTATAAAATATAGAGAAAATTTTTGGAAAGCTAACAAAACTATTATTCCGCAAATTGGAATACAGCCATTTTCAACTTTTGATAGTTACGTAACTCTAGTTGAGCAAGAAGACACAGACAGTACAACTTTAAAGTTACTTGTTGCAGGTAACCCAGGTTTACCTACTAATAATATAGATCACTTTTTAGTACGTGCTCCTGAAGATATGTATATAGGCACAAAAGGCCAAACAGATGGCGAGGAAGGAACGGGCGATAAGGTTAACTTAGCTTGGAACAGAAGTAGTTATGCATTTCCTACATTGGATGCTTATTTGCCATTTGATGGTGAGATACCAGCATTGACTGCGGAGTTTATCTCTCAAGAACATGAAATTGTAGAAAAAATTGATGCAATTCTTTATATAGATACGTATGTAAGCCTACCCTCAGTAGGAGATCAAGTTGAGACTGATACAGGTAGCGGAATAGTCTATTATTTAGAGACATATAGAGACAGCGCAGTTTTATACTTAAAAAATCTAAACGGAGTTATGACTGTAACAGGAGAATTATTTGTCTCCAACGGAAACTTTATGGGATTTTATTCACAAGAATCTACATTTGCTACGTCAGACGCTGTTGGCGGCTTTTGGCTTATTAAAACACCATTTAATTACGGAAATAATGGTAGATACTTTGATATAGGCAGAGGCCTTGTTTTTGCCGATGTGCGTACTTCGGACAGTGCAAGAATTACAAACATATATTCAAACATTCAAAACACTACTAGTGAAATAGGCACGTTTGTTAACGAAGAAAATCGAGCTAGTTTTATAACACATTTATCCTACACAGGAGATCCAGACGGCACAGAAGCTCCGCAGCCAAGCAATCTTTGGGCAGTCAGAATAAGCAAAGATTTTACTCAAGAGCTACTAGACAAAAACTTTTACACTAGTGCAGGTTCTGAGTCAAATCAATCGTTATCGTTTAATTTTTATAATCTAGATAACAGTCCAGTAAGTCTTACAAATACAGGTTTTGATATTAACGAGTTAAACCAAAGTCATCAGCTATACGATATTTGGGATGGATATATTGATTTTGAATTTACAGAATTTGATTTCCAAGGTAATCCATTTGGATTGCAAGTTGGCGACATAGTGACAGACTCTCAGATTCCTAGAGACGGCCAAGGAGGATTAGCATTAACTAGTACGTCAACATCGTCTGCAGAAGTAGTATTTTATCAACGTAATTTTAATAGTGTGCGAATATACGTTAAAGTATTATCGGGAAGTTGGAGAGAACTTAATAATATAGCTAAAGTTGAAATTCAACGATCAGCGAGAGATGAAAATGACGTAGACCGAATTGTTGGCACAATATCTGATACAAAAAACAACATTGTTATTGGAACAAACCTAGTAGGAAAATTACTTATTTTTCAAAAACAAACTGGGAATTTTAATATATCAAGTAATCCTGCAATACTAAATGCAGAGTATTATTTTTATAAGGAAAACATAGAAGGAGGTATACCTAGATTACCTAATCCTCCGTCTGAGCTGAATAAGGATTATGCTCATGTATATAATATTCCTCTTGATGCAAGAGGAACGTCTAGCGGATTAAACAACGAAGGATCCGTTGCTATTTTTAGGCGCCAACCTAACGGAAAATATGACTATAAAAGAGTATTAACAAGTCAGTATAAAACAAATGAACGCAGATTTGGAGAAAAAGTACGTATAACACAACAAGATAACTTATACACACTTATGGTTAGTAGTGATAGTGTTGTTCTTGCTGGCGACGACTCTACAGATAGAAGAGAACATCCGGGCGCGATAGAAATATTCTATCACGGCACTGAAGAATTAGATCAATTTAAAGGTGGATATCAACTCACACAGTATAATAAAGGCGACATCGTAATATACAAAGATGATTATTATGTTGCTAACAAAGATACAGACGAAGCAGTGATTAGTAATATAACAAATTCTATTGTATGGGATAACATTAGTTTTAGATATGGTGTAGATCGAGACTATAAAGGAAATTGGGATAACTCCTATGGGTATCAAAAAGATTCTATTGTTTTATACGATAATAAATTTTATAAAGCATTAACAAACATTGCCGCAGGAGTACAATGGATTACATCGTACTGGAAAGAAGTAACTAATAAATTTGATTACTTGGGTTACTTACCTAACTTAACTGGCAATAACTATTATGGCGAGGATGTTTATGACCCAGTAACTAATATAATTGAATTTAGTGAGGCGTTTGATATTAGTCCTACAGGGCAGGTATTAGCTGTAATTGCTCGAATTGAAGAATCAAATAGTACTGTTACAAAAAATTTAGCAATTTATAGAAAAGATGATTCTAAATATAAATTGTATCAAATAATACAAAGTCCTAATGATATAGAGGATTGGGGATCACAAGTTTCTATTGCACCTGATGGACTATCAATAGCAGTGTCTGCACCAAAAACTACAGTCAATAAATTGAATCAAGGTGCTGTGTATATTTACAAACAGGTAAACGGTCAGTTTGTATTAGATCTCCAAAACAAACAAGGACAAATTATTACAAGCCCGACTAGCGAATTGTCAGAATTATTTGGATATAAAATTGCTCTTACTGATCAAAATCTTGTAGTTACTAGTTTAAACGGAGATCAAAAGAGACCAACTACATTTGATGTCTTTTCTAAAAAAATAGAAGAATCTATATATGTAAATGACAGTCTGTCAACACGTAATAGCGTCGAAACAACATTTGATCAAAACTTTACGCAATTTGCAAACACAAATATAGACTCGGGAATGGTATATGTCTACGAAGATATACAAGGCTCGTATACTTACAGTGAAAACTTTAAATTTAACAATACAACATATGAATTTGGCAAAAATTTACATGCATCGAACAATCACGTTTACATTGGCATACCATTTTATAGTGATGATCCGTCTAAAGGTATTTTCTTAGATTATAGAAAACCAAAAAATAAGTTTGCATGGAATATATACAAAGAAATTAGACCTCCGGTAGATTTAGATCTAATCGAAGGTGCATTTATATATAACAAAAAAGAAAATAAAATTGTTAGCTATGTAGATTATATTGATCCTATACAAGGTAAAGTTGCAGGAATAGCAGAACAAGATATTACATTTAAGTCATATTATGACCCAGCATATTATAATGTTGGATCTACTAATTCTATTAATGTAAATTCAGACCAAACATGGTTAGATAGTCATGTCGGCCAAGTTTGGTGGGACCTTACCTCGGCTAGATATGTTTATCCTTATCAAGGTTCGATAAATTATCAAAAAAATAATTGGAGTGCATTATCCGAAGGAGCAGAAATAAATGTTTACGAATGGGTAGAATCAGATGTTTTACCTAGCCAATGGGCAGTCGAAGCAGATACTGAAAAAGGTATAGTCAAGAATATATCTGGACAACCTCTCTACGGCGATGCAAAGTATAGTGCAAAATTAAATTACGATCCGTTATCACAAACATTTACAACAAAATATTATTTCTGGGTCAAAGACAATAAAGTTATTCCGTCCCTTGAAAATAGAAATATAAGTGTGTATGATATTTCTCAATTGATTGAAAGACCACGAGAAAACGGATATAGATATATTTCTTTTATTGGTTCTGATAAGATTGTTTTAAATAATTTTGACAAATTAATAAAAAGTAATGATTTAATTTTAAATATAAAATACAAAACTAAGCCTACAATAGATTCTAATCTACATATGCAATATAAATTAATTGCAGATGGTGATTCCACTGCAACTATTCCGACAAATATAGAACGCAAATGGTTTGATAGTTTAATAGGATTTGACTCTAACGCTAGACATGTTCCCGATAGCAATTTACCTACCCCGCAAAAATATGGAATACTTAACAGTCCAAGACAAGGTATGTTTGTTAATCGTACTGAAGCATTGAAACAGTCAATTGAAAGAATTAACGAAGTATTTAATAATAACTTAATAGCCGATGAGTATAATATTAATGAACTTAATAGAATTGACGAACTCCCTTCAATATCGTCGGGCGATTACGATGTATCGATAGATACTTATGAAGAATTACAATATATAAGCACTAACAAACTTATACAAGCAGTTTTAACTCCTATTATTATAAATGGTAGACTAGAAAGAATTCAAATTACTAATCCTGGAAGAGGCTACAAAGTGCCGCCTACAATAGAAATACTAGGACAAGGAAGTGATGCAGAAATAAAATTAGAGATTAATAATTTAGGTAGTGTAACTAATGCTACAATAGTTAATAAAGGTCAAGGTTATGACGACACTACATCATTCTTTGTTAGAAGATTTAGTGTATTAGTCAAGTCAGATAGCACTAGCCAAGATTTTTGGTCAATTTACGGTTATAATGAAACTAGTAAAACTTGGTTTAGGCGCCGATCGCAGTCGTTTGATGTTAGCAGATATTGGAATTATAAAGATTGGTATGCAGAAGGATACAATCAATTTACTAAAATAGATTATGAAATTGATGCTAGTTATGAGCTCCAAGGTTTAAATCCTGAATTTAATTCAATAATAAGAATTAACGATATCGGAAGCAGTGGTTGGCTATTGTTAAAAAGAACTGGAAATAGTGCTAGTGAGGATTATACAATTGATTACGAAACTATTGGCAGACAAAATGGTACTATAAACTTAAAAAGTTCGTTGTATAATACTCAAGAAAATATATCTGGTTATGATAATAGAACATTTGATAATGGAATATACGACAATAACCCTGCCCAAGAGTTACGTATAATTTTAGAGTGCATTAAAAACAATATTTTTATAAATGACCTTGCTATAGAATATAATCAGCTGTTTTTTAGCAGCATACGTTATATTTTGGCTGAACAAATAAATGTTAATTGGGTATTTAAGAGTAGCTTTATAAAAGTAAATCATAAATTAAGCAGCTTGGAACAAGATATTACATTTAATCAAGATAACAAACAATATTTCCAAGATTATATACAAGAAGTAAAACCATATAAGACACAAATTAGAGAATTTATTTCTAGTGTTGATGCTGTAGAGCCAACTAATACTTCAGTAACAGATTTTGATCTATCACCACAATATAATCCTGCAACACAAACTATAGAACCTATCTATACTGATGTAACGGAAGGCGTTGTGCGATCCTTCCGTCCCGATGCTACTTCTGTATATCCAAGAAAGCATTTTATTGATAATTTAGGTTCAGGCATAGAAAAAATTGTAATAAAAGATCCAGGATCTGGATATACTATTCCGCCAAAAGTAATAATTGGTGATGGCACATCTTCTGCACAAGCTCAAGCATATGTAGGATATGGCAAAATTACAGATATAAAAATAATAAATCCTGGAAATAATTTTATTTTACCGCCAACAATAAAGATTGAGGGCTCTCAAGCAGACAATGGCACCGTTGCAACTGCATTTGCAAGACTATCTAAGGGAGTTGTGAGAACTCCAACTGTAAAGATTAAGTTTGATAGAATTGCAAGTGAGTTTTATATAGAAAATCTTTCTGTTACTGAATCAATAACGCCTAGATCGACACAGCTTCGATATGATCTTGAATGGCCTGTGAATTTAGAAAATGATAAATTAAAAATTTATGTAAATTCACAAGAATTACTTAAACGTGAATATGTTATTGAAAACATAGAAAAAACAGATAATCGAGCTACGTTTAAACACGGTAGAATTACATTTATAAACCAATTATCTGACAATGATATTGTAACAGTAGACTATTATAAATCTATAGAATTATTAGATGCAGCAGATAGAATTAATTTTGCATATAATCCCACTAGTTCAATGGCAGGAAAAAAACTTAACCAATTAATGACTGGAGTTGATTATGGAGGCGTCGAAGTTAAGAGCTTTGATTTTGATAGTCCTAGCGGTTGGGATACTCAGCCGTGGTTTACTGATTCATGGGATGCCTACAATAATACTTTTGAAGATGAAGTATTTACAAGTGACGGATCTACTATTGCAGTACAACTAAGTGCTCCTTTAGAAGACGGTATAGTTTATAACTTTTATAAAAATGGTGTAAGAATTGATGCACCTGACTATGTAGAAAGTACTCCAGAAGTTCCAGGATACTCAGCTACTAATCCGTATGCAGAAACAGCAAGTATGACCGGCGATGGACAAACAGATATTATTTACACTCAAAATTTAGGTATAGATTTAAACGACGGCGATGTGTT
>Ga0228655_1000234_pt1 | contig 22265 bp, 20 predicted proteins | sample 67DmetaG_FD_182742 | JGI IMG/M metagenome (GOLD analysis project Ga0228655, IMG submission 182742) | Seawater microbial communities from Monterey Bay, California, United States - 67D | ecosystem: Environmental > Aquatic > Marine > Coastal | place: USA: California | collected 2016-11-15
TCTTTTAGACATCAGTTCTAGTGCATACTGAGCCATACCTACAAGCCTCATACAATGGTGAATTCTTCCAGGCCCAAGACGTCCCTGAGCAATTTCAAATCCTCTCCCCTCACCTAAAATTAAATTCTCTTTAGGAACACGAACATTGTTTAACTCAATTTCTGCATGACCCTCTGGTGAATCATAAAATCCTAACACTGATAGCGGTCGAATAATATTTAGTCCAGGAGTATCTAAAGGAACCAACACCATACTTTGTTGTTGATGGCGATGCGCCGTTGGATCTGTTTTACCCATGACAATGGCTACCTTACAATGTGGATCCATACCTCCGCTAGACCACCATTTTCTTCCATTAATCACATAATGATCTCCATCTAACACAATAGAGGTTTCAATATTTGTAGCATCTGAGGAAGCTACCTGTGGTTCAGTCATTAAAAATGCCGAACGAATTTCACCATTCATTAAAGGGGTTAGCCATTCATTTTTTTGAGAATCACTTCCATATTTGGCTAATACTTCCATATTTCCAGTATCAGGTGCAGAACAATTAAAAATTTCTGAAATCCAAATACGTTTCCCCATTATTCCTGCTAAGGGAGCATACTCTAAGTTTGTTAAACCTGGGCTTAAGTCTCCATAATCTTTTGGTAAAAAAAGATTCCACAAACCTGCTTCCTTTGCTTTTTGTTTTAATAGTTCTATTTTAGGCCAACGTGTCCAAATATTTTTAGAATCTTTTTGGAAAGCGTAAAATTCATCTTCTACAGGTACAATGTGTTTATCAATAAAATCAGTGAGTTTTTTTTGTAGATCTAATGATTTTTGAGAATATTCGAAGTTCATAAGTTTATTTAATTTTAACCAGCTATCATATATCCACCATCAGCAGTGTATACTCCTCCTGTCATGTATGCGCCTGCATTTGAGGCTAATAAAGCAGCAATACCTATCATTTCCTCTGGCTGTCCCATGCGACCGCTTGGAATCGTTTTTTGCACTTTATTTAATAGCTTTTCATTAGTCCATAAAGCGGCACTAAATTTTGTTTGAATTAATCCTGGACAAATGGCATTAGCTCTAATTCCATATTGACCCCATTCTTTAGCTTGATTTTTAGTAAGCATTAAAATAGCAGCTTTACTAGTACTATACAATCCTAATCCCAACCCTGGAGTTAAAGCTTCTACAGAAGCTATATTAATAATGCTCCCATTTTTAAGTTCTTGCATGTGTGGTAAAACTAAATTTGATAATGCCCATGGTGCTTTTACATTTACATCCATAATCTTATCAAAAATTGCTGGGTCTACGTCTTCAATGGGTCCAAAAACTGGATTAATAGCTGCATTGTTTACTAAAATATCTATACGTCCTAGTTCATTAATTGTTTTATCTACCAAAGCTTTCCTCTGATCTTCTTTACCAATATGGCAAGCAATTCCAATTGCTTTTAATCCTAGCTCAGAAAATTCTTTCACAACCTCATCACAAGCGTCTTGGCTTCTACTACTAATCACTACTTGTGCCCCATTTTCGGACAATCCTTTTGCAATAGCTTTCCCTATTCCTTTACTAGAACCTGTTACGATCGCTATCTTTCCTTCTAAATTAAATTGTTGATGTGTATTCATTAAATTACAGGTTCTGTTTCTTTCTTAATGGTAATGGATTCAGAATTGAATAAAATTTCAGATAATCCTGTAGTTTTTGGCAACTCATATGTAAAGAAGTATTTCATCGTATGAATTTTACTTTCATAGAAGTCTTTTGAATAAGTTCCATTAGATTTAGCAGCTTTTGTTGCATGTACCCCTAGATCTAACCATGTCCAACTCATTATTATAAGACTAAAAAATTCCATAAAAATGGAGGCGTCAGCAAGATACCTTTCGTAATCACCTTTCATTGCATGAGGCATTAAATGACCCAATACTTTTTCTGTAAGTTTTAATTTTGCTCCTAGCGTATTGGCATAAGATTGTAATTCCTCTATTGCTGAGGCTGCTTTAATTGTTGTCATAATTTCAGCAGAAAGTAATTGCAATGCTTTACCGTTACTCATGGTTACCTTTCTACCCAATAAGTCTTGAGATTGAATTCCTGTTGTTCCCTCATACAGCGCAGATATCCTAATATCTCTGTAGTATTGTTGTAAGATAAAATCTGCACAGAAACCATAACCACCTAGTACTTGCAATCCATTATTTACAGAAGCAGATCCAGCTTCTGAAGGATATGTTTTTACAATTGGGATAATCATTTCCAACAGAAGATTGTATTTCTCTTTTTCTTCTGGCGAAGTAGCAGTTTCTATGATATCGTAATATTTAGCAGCTAAAAAAACCAAACTCATAGACCCTTCCACAACAGATTTTTGCATCAATAGCATTCTTCTAACATCTGGGTGTTCTATAATCAAGGCCTGTTTCTCCGCTGGATTTTTCTTTCCGTCACTAGACAACTTTCTACCTTGAGGACGTTCATTTGCATATTGTAAAGAAGCATGATAAGCTGCACAAGCAATACCAGACGCTCCTCTTCCTACCGCAATTCTAGCAGAGTTCATCATTAAAAACATATACTTTAATCCTTCATTTGGCTCACCAACAATCCATCCCCTACAGTCGTCTGCATCTCCAAAGCCTAAATGAGTAGTGCAATAACCTCGTTGTCCCATCTTCTGAAAATCTGCAACTGTTGTTACATCGTTAAATTCTAGGGACCCATCACTTGATGGACGATTCTTAGGAACTACAAATAAAGAAATTCCTTTTGTTCCTTTTGGCGCTCCTTCAATTCTAGCGAGAACTAAATGAACTACATTTTCAGTAAAATTATTATCTCCTCCAGAAATAAAAATTTTCTGTCCTGTTAGTTTATAATAGCCGTCTTGGGTATGTGTTGCCTTTGTAACGATATCTGATAAAGAACTTCCAGCTTGAGGTTCTGTTAAACACATCGTACCACCCCATTGGCCAGATAGCATGCTTGGTACATAGGTTTGGTTTAATTCCTTATTTGCAAAATGAATAATAAGCTCTGCAGCTCCTTGAGTTAACCCTGCATAACCAGGTAAATGATTATTTGCAGCATCTAAAATATATGTAGCAGCGGTATGTGAAAGGAAAGGAATTTGCATTCCTCCATCTTCGTAATTAAATGGTGCTGAAATTAAGCCCATTTCTCCTCCCTTATACATCATTGTTTTTACTTGATCATGCACAAATACTTTACCGTCTTTATGGTAAGCAGGATTTTCATCCATTTCTTTTACATACGGGAATAGTTCTCTATCAGCAAACTCCTTGACTGAATCTATAAACATGTCTAGTGATTCTTTATCATGATCTTGGAAACGATCTCTAACTAAAAGCTCCTCTAAATTGTGAATATCATAAAGAAGATATTTTAATGTATCTATGTCAACATATTTTTCAGCCATATTATCTAATGTTTTTAAAAATTGATGTTTTTATTTTAACTTAATGCTACGAAGATAGGACAAATAATTATAAAATACTATGCATGCATAGTATTTTATAATTGATTTTTTATCTTAATTAGCTCCGCTTTTACAAATTCTAGTCTACTTACGATTTCATAATTGTTTATCGTACCGAGCGGATTTTTCTTTAATTTTTGTTTCGCCCCTTCTAAAGTAAATCCCCTTTCTTTAACTAGGTTGTATATAAGTTTGAAATTGAAGATATCGCTGGAAGTAAATAAACGATTTCCTTTTGCATTTTTTTTGGGCTTAATAATTTCAAATTCTTTTTCCCAAAATCTAATCAATGAAGTATTTACAGAAAAGGCTTTAGCCACCTCTCCTATCTTATAGTATCTTTTTTCGGGTAAATCTATGTGCATATTGCTATGTTAATCGTAGGATTGGCCTTCTTCCTCAGAAGCAATTTGCATTGCTAAAAATTCTTCTGGAGTTAAATCTCCATAATAGAAATTGATAGGATTTAAAGCCCGGCCGTTTTTATGTACTTCATAATGTAAATGGGAACCAACAGATCTTCCGGTATTTCCTACATATCCTATAATATCTCCACGTTTCACTTTCCTCCCTTTTCTAGTGGCAATTTTACTCATGTGAGCATACACCGTTTTGTATCCAAAACCGTGTTCTATGTAGACAACTTTACCAAAAGTTGCACTTCGCTGAGCCAAAGACACTCTCCCATTTCCAGAGGCATAAATTGGTGTTCCTGTTACAGCTTTAAAATCCATTCCTTTATGGAATTTTCTAATTTTTAAAATTGGATGCATTCTATATTTAAAACCAGAGGCAACATAAGATAAATCTTCTTTTTTTATTGGCATAATTGCTGGAATTGAGGCCAACATATTTTCTTTTTCTTTAGCCAAAGAAACAATTTCATCTAAAGATTTTGATTGAACAACCATTTGTTTTGATAGAATATCTAGTTTTTTTGTGACATTCTTTACGAGTATAGAATTGTCATAACCATTGAGATAACTATATCTATTTACACCTCCAAAACCAGCTTTACGTTGTTCTTCTGGTATTGGGTTAGCCTCAAAATAAGCTCTGTAAATATTATTATCTCTTTGTTGAAGTTGAGAAAGTACCGAGGAGCTTTCGTCTAATCTTTTATTTAATAGTTCATAATTAAATTTTAGATTTTCTAATTCTCTTTGTTGAGAAAGCTGATCGGGTGTCTTTAAAAACTGACTTAATACGATAAAACCTGATAGCATGATTAAAATAACACCAAAGAAACTGAGAATAATTATCTTAGAAATATTCCCTTTTGATTTTTCTATTCTACGATAGCTTAGGGTATCTGAGTCGTAATAATATTTTACTTTTGCCATAAATCTAAATATGCTACTTTTGTTACTATAAAATACTAGTTAAAAAAGTAATTTATAAATTAACAAAAGCAAATTTACAAAATGTTTCACTAACTATAACTTTGACTCATTTCAAGTATAAATTTTTAACATTAACGGTAAAAGAAAATTAACTTTTGATTTATGAAATCTAAAGAAATTCGCTCACATTTTTTAAATTTTTTCAAAGAAAAATCCCATCAAATTGTCGCTTCATCACCTATGGTTTTAAAAGATGATCCTACGTTGATGTTCACAAATTCTGGAATGGCACCATTCAAAGAATATTTTTTAGGAAATAAAATTCCAAAAAATACAAGAATTTCTGACACTCAAAAATGCCTGAGAGTTTCTGGGAAACATAATGATTTAGAAGAGGTTGGATATGACACCTACCATCATACCATGTTTGAAATGTTAGGAAATTGGAGCTTTGGAGATTACTTTAAAAAAGAGGCTATATCATGGGCATGGGAATTATTAACTGAGGTCTATGGTATTTCTGAGGATATTTTATATGTCACAATTTTTGAGGGTAGTACAGATAAAGATAATTTACCAATAGATCAAGAAGCATTCGATTTATGGAAAGAAATTGTTCCTGAAGATCGTATTCTAATGGGAGACAAAAAGGATAATTTCTGGGAGATGGGTGAACAAGGACCCTGCGGACCTTGTTCTGAAATTCATGTAGATATTAGAACCGATGAAGAAAAAGCTGCTGTAGATGGAAAAAGTTTGGTAAACAAAGATCATCCACAGGTTGTAGAAATATGGAACTTAGTTTTCATGCAATACAACAGAAAAGCTACGGGTATTTTAGAAGAATTACCCTCAAAACATATAGACACTGGTATGGGATTTGAACGTCTGTGTATGGTTTTACAGGACGTAAAATCCAACTATGATACTGATATTTTTACCCCATTAATTAGAGAAATTGAAGCAATTTCTTCAATAACATACGGTCATAACGAAAAAGAAGACATCGCAATCAGAGTAATCGCTGATCATGTAAGAGCAGTGGCTTTTTCTATTGCAGATGGTCAGCTGCCAAGTAATTCTGGGGCTGGATATGTTATTAGACGAATATTACGGAGAGCTGTTAGATATGGTTTTACATTTTTACATAAAAAAGAACCTTTTATTTTTAGGTTAGTTGATATCCTTTCTAAAAAAATGGGTGATGCATTTCCTGAATTAAAAGCTCAAAAACAATTAATTCAAAATGTTATCAAGGAGGAAGAAACCTCCTTTCTAAGAACTTTAGACCAGGGGTTAATATTACTTGATACAATCATAGAGAATTCTGAAAGTAAAGAGATTTCGGGAAAAAAAGCTTTTGAATTATATGACACTTTTGGTTTTCCTATAGACCTAACCTCATTGATTCTAAGGGAAAAAGGATTGTCCCTAAATGAAAGTGATTTTCATATTGAAATGAAAAAACAAAAAGAGCGTTCTCGTTCTGCTAGTAAATCTTCTACCGAAGATTGGATAATTTTAATAAACGATATTGAGGAGGAATTTATTGGATATGATTCTCTTGAAGCAAAAGTTAAATTAACAAGATACAGAAAGGTTTTTTCAAAAAAAGATGGAGATCAATATCAGTTGGCTTTCAATAAAACTCCTTTCTATCCAGAAGGAGGTGGACAAGTAGGAGATAAAGGATATTTAGAGGATATACATGGAGACGTTATTTATATTTTAGACACAAAGAAAGAGAACAATATTATCATCCATGTCGTTAAAAATTTACCAAAAAATACGAACGAATCTTTTAACGCAGTTGTAGACCAAAAACAACGTCAAAGAACAGCTGCAAACCATAGTGCTACCCATCTTTTACACCAAGCATTACGTGAAGTTTTGGGGACTCATGTCGAACAAAAAGGAAGTGCTGTTCATTCCAAACATCTCCGATTTGACTTTTCTCATTTCTCGAAATTAACTACTGATGAACTTCGCGATGTTGAAAATTTTGTAAATGCACGAATCGAAGGAAAATTACCTTTACTAGAAAAGAGAAATATTCCAAAGGAGGAAGCAATTGCCGATGGTGCAATGAGCTTATTTGGTGAAAAATATGGAGATTCTGTTAGATCTATTCGTTTTGGGCAATCTATTGAACTGTGCGGAGGAACTCACGTTGAAAATACCTCAGATATTTGGCATTTTAAAATTAAATCTGAGGGAGCTGTAGCTGCTGGTATTAGAAGAATTGAAGCTATTACTATGGATGCCACAAAAGATTATTATTTAGAAAATGATAAAGTATTTATTGAACTTAAAGGGATGCTCAAAAACCCTAAAGATCCTCTGAAAGCACTTTCATCAATTCAAAGTGAAAACACGGCTTTAAAAAAACAACTAGATCAGTTGTTAAAAGACAAAGCAAAAAGCCTAAAAGGCAACCTAGAGAGTGAGCTTAAAGATATTAATGGTGTGCTGTTTTTAACTAAAAAGTTAGACCTTGATGCTAATAGCATTAAAACATTAGCTTTTGATTTGGGTCACACATTTAAAAATTTATTTTTAGTCTTTGGAGCAGAATCAAATGGAAAAGCGATTCTAACCTGCTATGTCTCCAAAGAAATTGTAACTGAAAAAAAATTAAATGCTGGAACTATTATTAGAGAACTTGGAAAATATATTCAAGGAGGTGGGGGTGGTCAACCATTTTTTGCAACTGCAGGTGGAAAGAAGCCCTCTGGAATAGAGGAAGCTTTTGAAAAAGCTATAGAATATATTCAATAAAGGAATATTTACATATATTTCTATAACATACAATTTAAATAATTTTTTGAAACTTCAGACAAACATACCTTTTAAGAGAGAAGTTAATCATCAGATAGATTACACATCAAAAATTGTATTACTTGGTTCGTGTTTTTCAAAAAATATGGGTCATAAATTTAAGTATCTAAAATTTATTTCGCATCAAAATCCCTATGGTATCCTATTTCATACCAAGGCCATAGAAACTATTATTAGAAATGCTGTCAATCAAAAAAAATATTCACAAAAAGACATTTTTTTATTAGATGAGCGTTGGCATTGCTTTGAAGCGCATTCTCAATTAAGCTCACCCTCAAAAAAGCATCATATTCAGCAATTAAATGATGCTTCTGAGCTTACAAATAAATCTTTAGCGAACAGTACACATGTCATAATAACCCTAGGAACGTCCTGGGTATATCAACTCATAGAATCAAATAAAATTGTAGCAAACTGTCATAAAGTTCCTAGCCAAAAATTCAAAAAATTAATACTATCTGTAGATGACATTATAGAAAGTTTATATTCAATACTATCTATGGTAAGGAAAATAAACCCTACTGTAAATTTTATATTTACTGTATCACCCATTCGTCATGTAAAAGATGGTTTTATTGAGAATCAACAGAGTAAATCGCATTTAATTACAGCTATCCATGAAATCATAAAATCTCACGAACAAACATTTTACTTTCCCAGCTATGAGATGATGATGGATGAATTACGTGATTATCGTTTTTACGAAGAAGATATGATACATCCCAATAAAACAAGCATAAATTACATTTGGGATAAATTTTCAGAAAATTGGTTTTCGGATAGAGCTATAGAAATGATGAAAGAAATATCAAAAATAAAAAGAGCACAAGAACATAGACCTTTTAACGCTACATCTGAAAAACATATAAGTTTTTTAACTGAAATTAGACATAAAATAGAATCATTTAATAAAAAGTATCCTGAAATTACTTTTTAAAAACATAAAAATATTTTTGTAGATTTACAGCAAATTACCCCTTATGACTAAAAAAATTGCTATCGGATTATTTTCGAGTACAATCATCGGAATGCTCATAACCTCTATTTTCCTTCCTGTTGGCACCCCTTTGTTTGAAATATTTTGGACTAAAATTACAGCCACATCAATTATAGTTGGTCTTTTAACTTCTATCTATGGACACATTTCAAAGTCTAAATTGCAAGTATTTATTATTTCTATTTTTATAGGAATTATTGTATTTAACATTAAGTATTGGATAACTGGCCATCACTTTGACCCTAGAATTATGGGGGCATTTACAGGGGCAATTCTTGGTGTTATTTATGCAATAGTTAGAAAATCAACTCATTCCTTAAAATTACATAGAAAGCTGAAAATTCTTAGAGAGAAAGGTTTCAACTATTACGCTTAAAGAAGTTTTGCAACATTTTGCCACGGACCTCCGTTTATTACATCTATGCCATGTTCAGATAAAAAATCTGAAGCACTCTGGCTTCTTCCACCACTTTTACAAACCGTAATAATTGGTTTTTGGAACGCCTTAATGGTGTCTACATTTTCAGGAATGGAATTTAAAACTATATGTTTAGATGCTGGAATGTGACCTTCGTCCCATTCTAACTTGGTTCTAACATCTAAAATGATAGCTCCATTATTTAAATATTTCTGTATATTTTCAGTGGTATTTTTATTGCTAAACATTCCAAATAATCCCATAGTTTTTAAATAATAATATTTATAAATTAGCTGTAAAACTACAATTTTATGACTTACAACACAACACACATTTGTAACAATATTTAACACCCAACTACTAATTATTATAATCTTTAATAAATTAGAATGAGAACAGGTAGATCAATTGTAGTAATGATTTCGAGTATCAAAAATATTAAAAGGACTCGCAAAAGAATATTTTAAAAATTAGGAAAAGAAGGGAGGTATTCAAGAAAAACAAAAGTACATTCTAAACAAAATAACCTTTCTAAAAAAAATTATTATAATTTTTGTTTTACTAGCTATAACAATTTACTTCATCGGTTTCGCAAAATTTTAATAAACACCTAAAAATCTTTCTTACTTTTACATTTTAAAATATTCAATGAACAAGAAAGTTATCTTACTAATATTAGATGGATGGGGTGTCACACAAGATCCCAGCGTTTCAGCCATTTTTAATGCAAAAACACCCTATATAAATTCATTATACGATTTATACCCTTCTTCTGAACTAAGAACGGATGGCGAGCATGTTGGCTTACCTGAAGGTCAAATGGGTAATTCTGAAGTAGGTCACATGAATTTAGGAGCTGGTAGAATTGTTTATCAAAATCTAGCAAAAATTAATATAGCTGTTAGAGAAGGAAAGTTGGCTAAAGAAACCGAACTAATAAAAGCTTTTAATTATGCTAAAAAGAATAATAAAAATGTTCACTTACTTGGTTTAATTTCAAATGGTGGTATCCATTCTCATATAAATCATGCAAAAGGGCTACTTGATGCAGCCCATAAGAATAATGTAGATAATGTTTACCTCCATGCTTTTACTGATGGTAGAGATTGTGATCCAAAATCTGGCAAATACTTCATAAAAGACATTGAGGAACACATGAAAAATTCAACTGGAGAGTTGGCAACAATAACTGGTAGGTATTATTCAATGGATCGAGATAATAGATGGGAAAGAGTAAAATTAACTTATGATGCATTGGTTGAAGGAATTGGGAAAAAGTCAGTAAATGCCTTAGATAGTATCAATGAAAGTTATCAAGAAAATATTACCGATGAATTCATCAAACCAATTATAATGGTTGATGAAAACGATAAACCTAAAGCCTCTATTAAGAAAGATGACGTTGTAATTTTCTTCAACTTTAGAACAGACAGAGGAAGACAATTAACAGAAGTATTGAGCCAAAATGACAATGAGAAATTTAACATGCATAAAATTCCATTATACTTTGTTACTTTAACCAATTATGATAAAACTTTTAAAGATATTAAAGTAGTTTACAATAGTGATAATATTAAAAATACTCTAGGAGAGGTTTTAGAACGTGCAAATAAAAAACAAATTAGAATCGCTGAAACAGAAAAATACCCACATGTAACCTTTTTCTTTTCAGGAGGAAGAGAGAAAGAATTTAATGGAGAAAAAAGACTTCTTTGTCCGTCTCCAAAAGTGGCTACATATGATTTAAAACCAGAAATGAGTGCCTTCGAAATAAGAGATGCTATTGTACCTGAGTTAGAAAAAGGAGATATGGATTTTGTATGCTTAAATTTTGCAAATGGAGATATGGTTGGGCATACAGGAGTTTTTGAGGCAGCTGTAAAGGCATGTGAAACTGTTGATCATTGTTCCAAAGAGGTAATTAATACTGGATTAAAAAACGGCTACACCACTTTACTAATTGCAGATCACGGAAATTGTGAAACAATGATGAATCCTGATGGAAGCCCTCATACTGCTCATACAACCAATCCAGTACCAATTGTTCTTATAGACAAGGAATTGAAATTAATTAATAATGGTGTTTTAGGTGACATTGCTCCAACAATTTTAGAATTGATGGGGTTAGAACAACCTATAGAAATGACAAGAAAATCATTACTTTAATATGAAGAAACTTCTATTAACATTTTTCATGTGTTCTTTTTTATTGGTCAATGGTCAAGGAAAAGACAATATAAATGGAAATGGAAATTTAATTGGTTATATCAATAAGTCTGATTTCTTGAATGGAAAACACAGTGATTGGTTTTCTGCCAATTATAAAAACTATCAGCCCGACAAAAAAATAGTACAAAAAATAAGTAAAAAATTAAAAAATATTTCAATAAAAGCTTTTATTGGAAGTTGGTGTCATGATAGTAAAAGAGAGCTTCCAAGATTCTATAAAATTATGGAATCAGTAGCATTTGATTTAAATATAAATTTTCAGATGGTTGGAATATCAATTGGTAAAAAAACTCCTGACAATCTTCAAGAAGGCTATCAAATAAAGCATACGCCTACTTTTATTTTTTATAAAAAAGGGGTAGAAATAGGAAGATATGTAGAGCATGCTAAAAAAACATTAGAAAAAGATATTTTAAAAATTTTACGAACTCACAATTATAAACATCCGTACCAAAAATAAATGCTACCTAATAAACATCTAATTATTGCTATAGATTTTGATGGAACTATTGTTGAGGATGCCTATCCAAAGATTGGAAAGCCCTTACTTTTCTCAATTGAAACTATCAAAAAACTTCAGTCTGAAGGACATCGATTAATTTTATGGACCTACAGAACCGGCAAAAGACTAAAAGGAGCAGTAGAATTTTGCAAAAAAGAAGGTATTGAGTTTTATGCCGTAAATAAAAGTTATCCTGAGGAAGAGCTTGACTCTAAAACTAGCAGAAAAATTCATGCAGATCTTTTTATTGATGACAGAAATATTGGTGGATTTATAGGATGGACTGAAGTTCATAAATTAGTATTAAATTATGAACCTGAAATAAAAAAGAACAAAGGCTTTTTTTCTTTTTTGAAGTAAGTCTATTCTCCCCTTATTTTAAAATTAAAAGTATCTTTACCCTTTGATAATGCTTTCATATGATTAAAGTAAAAACAAGAGAGGAAATAGAAATTATGCGCGAAAGTGCACTAGTTGTTTCTAGAACTCTTGGTATCCTTGCAAGTGAGGTTAAGCCTGGAGTTAGCACCTTATTTTTAGACAAAATAGCTGAAGAATATATTCGTTCTCAGGATGCCATACCCGGTTTTTTGGGATTATATGATTTTCCTAATACACTTTGTATGAGTCCAAATGCACAAGTGGTACACGGAATTCCAAATGACAAACCTCTACAAGAAGGAGATATTATTTCTATTGATTGTGGAGCTCTAAAAAATGGTTTTTACGGAGATCATGCTTATACATTTGCTGTTGGAGAAATAGACGAAGAAACAAAAAAACTATTAGAGGTTACCAAACAAAGCTTATATGAAGGAATTCGAGAATTAAAAGCAGGAAACAGAATAGGCGATGTTGGGTATGCCATTCAAAAATATTGTGAAGATAGAGGTTATGGGGTAGTAAGAGAATTGGTTGGTCATGGATTAGGAAAAAAAATGCATGAAGATCCTGAGATGCCAAACTATGGTAAAAGAGGAAGAGGAAAGAAATTGATTAACGGTATGGTTGTAGCCATAGAACCTATGATTAATATGGGTACACATAGAATAAATCAACTTAGTGATGGTTGGACTATTTTAACCAAGGATGGTAAACCTAGTGCTCATTTTGAACATGATATAGCTATAATTAATGGAAAACCAGAACTCTTGTCTACATTCAAATATATTTATGAGGCATTGGGTATAAGTAGTGATGAAGAAAATGAATTTCGTATCTCACCCATGTAATCTAATTTGTTGAAATTATTCAAAATCATATTAAACACAATACCTCGCCCAATACTTATAAAATTAAGTTATGTAGCAAGACCCTTAATAGCCTTTTACTTAAGAGGTAATTCTTATACAGACCCTATAGATAAAAGGAGTTTTAGAAAATTTTTACCCTATGGTTATGAACATCAAAGGCAAAATGTATTATCTCCCAGTACTCTTTCTCTTGAAAGGCACAGATTGTTATGGCTCTACTTAAAAAATGAAACTGACTTCTTTACAACCAGGAAAAAAGTATTACATATGGCCCCTGAACAATGTTTTTTAAGTCGTTTTAAAAATTTAAAACATGAGTATATTACCGCAGACTTATTCTCTCCAATAGCAGATGTAAAGGCAGATATTACAGACTTACCTTTTGAAGAAAATACTTTTGATATTATCTTTTGCAATCATGTATTAGAACACATACAAGATGATACCAAAGCTATGAAAGAATTATACAGAGTTATGAAAAAGGGAGGAATGGGAGTTTTTCAAATTCCTCAAGATATAAATAGAGAAACTACTTTTGAAGACAACTCAATAACCGACAAGAAGGAAAGAGCAAAAATATTTGGTCAATATGATCATGTCAGAATATATGGACTAGATTATTTTGATAAATTAAGAGCTACTGGTTTTAAAGTAAAAGAAGAGAAATATTGCAATAATATACCTGAAAAACTTATAGATCAATATCGATTAATGAAAAATGAAATATTACCTATTGTATTTAAAAATTAATTTTTAAATTCTGCTAAATTACCCTCATCATCAACATAAATGAGAACCACTTTTAAAAGAGGATTATTATCCAAGAATTTAATAGATTTTTCTAATCCCATCGCCATAAAAGCAGTTGCATATGCGTCTACATCAGCACAATCTAATTCAGCTATGACTGTAGCTGCCAATAAATTACTTTCTTTAGCAAAACCAGTCTTTGGATTAATTGTATGTACATATTTAGTACCGTCGGTGCTTAATCTAAATTTTCTATAATTTCCAGAACTAGCCATAGATATATTAGTTAACTTTAGAAAAGAATGTGCAGATCGAGTTCCATCTGTATTAGGATTCTCTATTTGAATAGACCATAATTTACCATCAGGCTTGTTCCCTTTCACTCTTAATTCCCCTCCTATTTCGACTAAATAATTTTGTATATTCTTTGATTCTAGAAATCTTGCAATAACATCGATACCATACCCTTTCCCTATAGAGTTGAAATCTAGATATGTTTCAGGATATTTTTTAATTATTTTGTTTTGTTTCATGCTAATCTTGTCAAAACCTACAAACCTCATTAAGCTTTTTACAGTAATACTATCTAGATCATTAAGAGGTTTTTCTGGACCAAACCCCCATGCATTTACCAAATTTCCTACAGTTGGATCAAAGTAGCCATTTGTTTCCTTAAAAATTCGTTCAGACTTAATAAAAACATCCTTAAAATAATCTCCAACCAAAATAGTTGAATCTCCTCTATTAATTTTAGAAATATTTGAAGCTGCAACATAAGTAGAGATATCTTGATTGATTTCTTCAAATAATGTATTCACTTCTTTAGTGTAATTTTCGTGAACGTCATAATAAATAATAGTAAAAGAGGTTCCAAAAATAAACCCTTGAAGTTTTATGGGTTCAAGAGTTTTGATATTTTCATTACAGGAAGAAAACAGCAATAAAGAAAAAAATACTGTTTTAAGAAAAAGTTTTTTCATCAATTATTTTTAAGATTTCAAATATACAATTTAAAGTTTTTATGAATGGTTGATAATTTTTTGTTAATCACCCTTATTATAAAAACAATATTTTTAACTTTGTAATGTAATCTTTATACTTAATAAAATGAAAAAAATAGTAATCCTGTTAATTGTGTCAATTTTCGCAAGCTCTTGTATATCTAAAAAAGAACATGCAGCTCTTCAAGCAAGACATGATAAAACAAAAGACGAATTGGTGGCTGTTAAAAATAGTTTAACAAAATGTGTTCTAGAAAATGAGCAATGTAATTCTAATGTAGCCAACCTTAACAAGGTTATAGCTGACTTAAAAAATGATAAAAAGAAGACATTAGAATATGTTGATAACTTGACTGTTCTTTCTCAAGGTGCTACAGATAACATAAAGGAAACACTTGCTCAATTAAGTAAAAAAGATAAATATATCAATAGAATCAGAGCTGCTGCTACTAAAAAAGATTCATTAAATCTTGTGGTTGCTTTCAATTTGAAAAAAGAATTAAAAGACGGTATTGATGATGAAGACATCGAAATAAATGTAGAAAAAACAGTTGTTTTTATTTCTATTTCAGACAAATTACTATTTAGAAGTGGTAGTTATACAATAACCGAAAAAGCATATTCAGTTTTAGAAAAAGTCGCTACAGTAATCAACAGTCAGCCTGAGATGGATGTTATGATTGAAGGTCACACAGATTCTACACCAATTAATAATGATATTATTCAAGATAATTGGGATTTATCTACCAAGAGAGCCACCGCTATCACAAGAGTGTTGCAATCTAAATTTGAAGTAGAACCTAGTAGATTGATTGCTGCTGGAAGAAGTAGCTATGTGCCACTTGCACCAAATGATACTCCAGCCAATAAATCTAAAAACAGAAGAACAAAAATTATTATTCTACCAAAAATTGGCCAATTCTTTGAAATGCTAGAAACCAAAGCTGAGTAAAATACTTACTTTAGAAAATAAAAAAAGCATCACAATTGTGATGCTTTTTTTATTCTAAAATTTTAATAAAATCCTCAAAAGCAACATAATACGGTTGGTTTTTAAAAACAGGATTTTCAATGCTCTCTGCATTAGCAATTCCAACACCAGCAAACCAAACGTTAGCATTCTGCTTTTTTGCATGTTCTTTGAATGTTTCCATCCATAATACATCGTACTCTTCTGGATTCTGAATATTATTAGAAGCTTTCACCAATACAAAAATAGTAGGTTCTCCTTTTTTAAATAGTACAAATTGTGGATGTTTTTTTAATTTACTGTTGATAGCTTGAAACTCAAACCCCATTTTTTCTAGTTTCTTACCTACAATATTCATGGCAAGATTATGAAGTTCTTGTGGTGTTAATACTTCCATTAATTTGTTATCTTTTACTTTTTTAAATTTTATAATATGATAAGTTCAAAATTAAGACTAAATATTCTCATACTTATATTAATCTCGATAATTTCATGTGTAAACTCAAAATCAAGTTTACATAAAACAATATCAAAGTATCAAAAGGAAGGGTATTCTACTGGTACTATAATCCCCAAAGACAACGAAAATTGTGGTTGGGTCATTACTGATTCAAAAAATAATTCCTATGATCCTATAAATATTGAAGAAGAAAAGTTTGTTCAATTTTCTTTAAAAAAAGAGAAAATTTATTTTAAATTTCTTCCCCTGAGGATGAAAAATCGGTGTAAAAACACATCTCCTATTTCACTTGTCGAAGTTATTTTAGCCACCAATTAAAAAAGAGAGCATGTAGTTACATACTCTCTTTTTTAATCATACTTTTTTAAACTACTCTACAATAATTCTCTTTACTGAAGAACTTTTATTGTCTCCAAGTCTAACAAGATATATTCCTTTAGATGCGTAAGACATATCTAATGTGTGAGAGTAAAATCCTGAAGTATTTTTTACAGTTTTCCATAGCAGTCTTTGACCAACCATATTATATACATCCAAATTCAAATCTTTAAAGGAATTTGTATTCGCTAAAGAAACTTCAAATTGATTGTTTCCTTTATTTAAAATTTTAAAATCTCCATTTAATTCATTATCGGTTACCGATAGGGTGACTTGTGTACAAATTTGAATAGACCAATCAATCAGACTTCCGCTATCACCATCTTGATCATCAGTAATAGAGAGTTTCCAATCACCTTCAGATAATAAGCCGTTAAAATCACTTAAACTACCGCTAGGAGTATAGCTACCACTATAAGGAGCAGAACCATCATTAATCGATTCTGATGCATTATCGCTTAAGACTGTATTAGTAAAATTATCTTCTGAGCCACCAACATCTTGAAATAAAATAACCTCTGTTCCATCTGGTCCTATTAATTTTATATCCAAGTCGCTATTCCAAGTATGTTCAATGTTAAGCATTACCGTTAACTCATCTATAACAACATTCTCATCCATAGTAATCAAAGAAGTAGTAACTGTATTTTCACCCGGTCCAATATCCATTTGTACATTATTTGTTCTTGTGTAACAAGCTGCATTAAAAACATCTATTTGTGAAGAATTATTTGAAGCATCAGAATCTGTTTCTAATAAGGTTTGAGCTACTATGGTATAGGTACCATCCATGGAGAAGTTCCCTAAAGTAGAAAAAGTGTAAGACATTGTTTGCCCGGCATCTAAGGGTCCTGCTATACTCTCCGTAACTGAAGGAGCACCATTAATTGAATAGGATACCTCAAAATTAGACTGGGAAGCAGTTCCGAAATTTTCTATGATTACAACAATAGGTTCATTTGCTAGTGCCTCTCCATCTGTTGGGGAAGTAATCGCCGTAACTCCAATATCATTCGTAAAAATATAGGTTACCTCTTGAGTAACAGAATCATTGGCAGGATCTTCATCTCCGTTCAACAAAGATGATGAAGTAATGGTATATGTTTCTCCTTCAGTTGATAAATCTGCAGTTGTTGTAAAAGTGTGTTGAGCTATTGAACCTGAAGTGATGGTCTCTGAATAGGTTTCAATTACCTCAACATCATTTCCTATTTGATAGGATATATCAAATCCTGACGCATCAGATTCTCCTAAATTTTGAATAGTAACTGTTACTGATTCGTTAGTACTTAGAACTCCAGAAACAGGAGTATCGATACTAATAATAGCTAAATCATTATTATAGTTTGAGGCTATTTGAAAAACACCAGCTATATTCTTTCTACCCCCAGACATAACTTCATTAATAAACCAGAATTTTTTATCATTATCTGGATCTAAATCTATTTTACTGTAATCTCCATAACGGGTACCTGGAATATTTGCATCTCCTTCTACTATAACCCCCTCATCTAATGTCATAACATTAATTGGATCCTGAGCAAAACGACCTGTATAATAGGACCCAACTCTTACTTGAGAATCGGTACTATTGTCACTAGACATACCCGAATAGCCCATCCCAATGTTCCCTCTAACATCCATAATTAAACTTGCATTCCAAGCATGTCTGTTATCAGGTGCAGTATAAGTTCCTTCTTGGAAAATTTCCCAAGGCTCTCCATCTGCAGTTTGTCTTAATTCATACCAACGAATACCAGCCTGCTTTGTACTAGACCCATCTACATCTACCACAAAATTAAATAAGGCAGAATTATAATTTGAAAACTTTCTAAATTGTGCTTGATTCATGATAGTGGCTTGAAGGGCGTCTATGGTAGGGCCTCCATCTGGCTGAGGTAAATTAGAAAAGCTTCCTCCATCAAAAACACTAACAAAAGGAGTAGTGGTTAGCTCAACAGCAGCAGAAACTTCAGAGTCATTAGGACTATCCCAATCTATAGCTACATTCCATAGTTTTACGTGATCAGTATCTACTCCAGACCATGCATCATCTTGCATATACATTACTGTTGCACCTCCAGATGCTGGAAAATTAGCATCCGTTATATTTAAAACCTGAGGACTATGAAAACCACTGGTTACCAATCCTGGCAAGGAAAATGATAATATCTGTGGATCTGTTCCAGCAGAAGCAGCATCCAGCATAGCAGCTCTTTCAAAAACATGTAATTTATTTGCACTACCTGTATTTTCTGTCATATAATATCCGTCTCTCCATACTGATAGTTTTTGGTAATCACTAACAGCTGTATAGCTATAAACTGTCCAACTATCATTTACAGGATCTGGACCATCAGAGACAGCTACTTGAACACCACCCCCAAGAAAACTTAAAATCCATCTATCGGCGGCATTATCATAACTGGCAGTTAAATCACAACATCCACCAGAAGAAAATATGGTTGGATTAGGAGAAACCAATCCATCGGTTAAAGAATTTCCACTTTTGTCAAAAATTTGAAAGGCGGTATTAATTACTGAAATATAATGATTGGGTCCAACAGCTCCTGCAGGATCGGTGGGTTGAGAATTAGAAGAACCCGTTTCAAAAACTAATTCTGGTGTTCTATTGGGAGACCTATGTCTTAAATCATCAGAATATTTTGCTAATGGATCATCTCCTTCTGAACCTTTACCAATGACAACATCATATTTAGAAGACCTTCCATCTAACATTTCTTTTTGTTGTTGAAGATTTGGCCTAGCTAAATTATCCATTCTAGAAGAGATCGATGCAACATATTCTACTTTTGAAGGCTTTCCTATTAAATCTGGTTTTATAGGCTCATTTTTTACTTCTTGAGAAAAAATTATCTGCATAAAAAATAATGCTATAATAACTGATGAGGATTTTTTTAAGTACATAATTTTAATAATTACTTGATAGATTAAGAGTGTTATTTACAACACTTTAAATTTACATAAATAATAGCAAATAATCCTTAAATCAAATAAATAATAATGGAATTAAAGATAAAAATTACTACATTATTCATAATATTAATTGTTTTTAACAATTAATATTATGTTCTTTTGTTTCTTCTATTATAATTTTTATCACCACGAGTTTTTGGCTTCTTATACTTTTTTGCTATCTCTCTTCTGTAAGAACCTCCTTGATTTGTTTTTTGGTTTTTTTGACTTTTTTCATGAAAAGCTGGGCCTGGAATATATTCCTCAGAAACTCTATTTTTTGAAATTTCTTGGTCTTCTTTGGGCCTCTCCTCTTCTGTTAATTGTTTAGATATTTCTACCTCCTCTGGGAAATCAAGTACTGGAATTTCATACTTCATTAATGCTTCAATTCTTTCTTTTGATTCTAGCTCCTTTTCAGTCGAAAATAAAATTGTTTTCCCTTCACGCTCTGCTCGTCCAGTTCTTCCAATTCTATGCATGTAATTTTCTGGAAAATAAGGTGTATCAAAATTTACAACATGTGTAATGCCATCTAAATCTAATCCACGAGCCATTACATCTGTAGCAACTAAAATACGGTTACTACCGTCATCAAACTGACGAATTGAACGTATTCTGTAGTTTTGTGTTTTATTTGAGTGTATCACACAACTATCGGATCCAAAAACTTCTTCAAGTGAATTAAATAATAAATCTGCTCTGCGTTTATTGGAAACAAAAACTAAGACTTTACTATACTCCTCTTTGTCTGCTAGTAAATAATTTAGCAAGTTTGCTTTTGTGTAAAAATTAGTAGCTAAATAAGATGTTTGTTTAATATTATCTAAAGGTGTTCCACTTAAAGCAACTGAAATTTTCTGTGGGGCTTTAAAAAAGTCTGTAATTAATGAATCTACTTCATCGGTCATTGTCGCTGAAAACATAATATTTTGTCTTCTTTTTGGTAGTAAATCAAAAATATTTAGCAATTGAAAACGAAAACCCAAATCTAGCATAATATCTACTTCATCTATCACTAATTTTTGAATTGATTTTAATTTTAGAACATTGCTTAGTGCTAAATCGTATAATCTTCCTGGTGTGGCTACAATAATATCTGTCCCTTGAGCTACAGCTTGCTTTTGTGTATTTATATTAGTTCCGCCATATACTCCTAGAACTCTATTATTAATATATGTTGATAGTTTTTCAATTTCTTCTACAACTTGTAATACCAATTCACGCGTTGGAACAACAACTAATACCCTTGGAGTTAATTGCTTTGAGAATTTTAAGTCTCTGAGAATAGGAATCATATAAGCAAATGTTTTTCCTGTTCCTGTTTGAGCAATTCCGACAACATCTTTACCAGAACAAACAACAGAGTAAGCAGCTTCCTGTATAGGAGTTGGATGAGTAAACCCTAACTCTTCAATACTGTTGTGAAGTTGTTTTGATAAATCTAACTCTTGAAAAGTAGTCATATTAAAAATTTATGCAAAGGTAACTTGTTTATTTGTGCTTCTCTAAAATTGGTGTAATTTTTGATTGGTTGAGTTCCATCAAGTTATCTTATACAATTTTAACTACTTAATAGTAGAAATGAACTCATAAATATTAAAAAAATTTGTAATTTTAGGTGGAAACCCAACTTAAAAAAAAATGAAGAATCCAAAGAGACTAGAAGAAGCAATCATCAAATTATATAAAGCCTTCCATAACAATTCTCTGGACCCAGAGGATTGTGCTGCTTGTGCCGTTGGTAACATATTAGATAATCATGACAGTTGGAAACATCTTTCTAATGATCATGGATCACTGCAACTAAACTACATAGGGTCTGTTCACCAAAAATTAGGAAGAACATTTAATGGGTATACTCCACAACAACTTTTACAGATTGAAAAAATATTTTTGGAAGCATGTGGTTTTAAAACACCTCTTTGCCACTATAATCAAAAACCACTAAATCCTAGAAATAAAGAACTCTTATTTAATGGACTAACAGCAGTTATTTCTTATTTGTGTAAGCTAGATAATGTTCCCAATGTAATGGACTATTCAAAATTATTTGAATACGAAAATAATGAGCCAATCTACCATTTAGAAACAATTTTAAAATAAAAAAACCAGCAAGTATAGCTGGTTTTTTTATTATTATAACTACATCAGATTAACCTCCAAAGTCATCAAATCTGATATTTTCATCCGGAATACCAAAATCTTCACCCATCTTTTGTACTGCTTTGTTCATAAGTGGCGGTCCACAGAAATACAATTCAATATCTTCTGGTGAATCATGAAGATTCAAGTAATTATCTATAACACAATTATGAATAAAACCAGTAAATCCATCTCCTTCTCCTTCAATTCCATCTTTCACTTTCCAATTGTCTTCTTCCATTGGTTCAGACAAAGCCATGTAAAACTTAAAGTTTGGAAAATCTTTTTCCAAGGATTTAAAGTGATCTATATAAAATAATTCTCTTTTTGATCTACCTCCATACCAATAGGTTACTTTACGACCAGTTTTTAGAGTTTTGAATAAATGATACAAATGAGAACGCATTGGCGCCATACCAGCTCCACCTCCAACATACAACATCTCAGATTCTGATTCATTAATAAAAAATTCTCCGTAAGGTCCGGATATGATAACT
>Ga0228655_1000280_pt1 | contig 20064 bp, 26 predicted proteins | sample 67DmetaG_FD_182742 | JGI IMG/M metagenome (GOLD analysis project Ga0228655, IMG submission 182742) | Seawater microbial communities from Monterey Bay, California, United States - 67D | ecosystem: Environmental > Aquatic > Marine > Coastal | place: USA: California | collected 2016-11-15
TGAAAAGAGAAAAAAGAGAAAAAAAAAGAAAAAATAAAAACCTACAAAGGATTTCAGGTATAAAAATTTATTTTATTAGTATAATTATTAATATATTATAAACAGAAATATTAATAAATTATAAAAATGATATAGTTTGTAACGAGGGGGTATATAAATTATGAAAAATATAATTTATGATTATAAGCAACTATCTTAATAATAAATATATAAATTACTAACAATTAAAAATCGAAAAAAAATATAAAAATCTAAATAATTTATTTATAAGATGTATTGTTAATACATAATATATTAAATCATTAATAAAAAAATAAAATATTAAAATTATGAATGAGGTGATATTATATAAAAATATATATGATAAAATATCAGTTTTTATTTTTATTAAGATATTATATAATATATTATATAATAAAATATTAATAAATTATAAATACTAAATATTTTATATATGATGGTATTAAAATAAAAATAATATTAAATAATCATTATAAATAAATATGCTAATAATTTATATATATTTTATTAACATCTATAATTTATACAAAATATAATTTTAATCCATAATTTTATATTTTGATATTATATTAATAAATATATTAATATCATATATATATATTTATTAATATAAAATAATTTATAATTATTTTTAAACGTTTGGGGGAAAAATTATCAGGACTATAAAAAACTATATATAAGTATATATTATAATAAAATATAAATAATATACTAACAAATTATAATATAATTATACATAATTCAAATATATTTCATTATATAATCATATAGTTTTTTATAAGTTTTATATTCATTTACATTTGATAACACACCAGTAATTAAATTATCAATATTTTTATATTTAGATTTTACAGACATTTTAAAACTTTCATAATCATCAATAGATATATTGTTATTCTTTAAAATACTAATAAGTTTGGTTGCATTAGATAAATCAGACTCCATATAATTATAATCATATTCATTAAGTATATTCTCTGCAACCTTAATAAGATTATTTGTATCTTTGATTTGTATATCCAAATCTTTAATTTGTTTTTCACAATTCTTTTTATTTTCTTGTAATTTTGTATTCTGTGTACATAAATATTTAATAGCTTTATCAATAATATTACATAAAATATACTCATTATCTTTGGTATTAGCTACTTCTTTTGCATTATCTATATCACGAATTCGGTCTATAAAATAATTAAAATTATGATTAATATTATCATGAGACATATTAATATTAGAACAATACATTACAAGATGTTTATTATTATCTATATTAACTTCCTCAACACAAAAATCAGGCTTACCAGCAAATCCAATAGAACCCACAGAAAACATAATTGCATGACTTCGTATTTGTTCTGTAAAATACATATTATAATTACCTGTAAACCGTTCAATATCTCCATTATGAATAGATGTTTTCCAATTTTTAATTTCTAATAATAAAGATAAATCATATTCTGCTAAATATACATTTAAATCACCACCACCAAGTTTTTGTGAAACATCCTCAATTTTTAATGTAGGATATTTTTGATTTTTTATAAGTGCTTGATATACTTTATTTTCTCCTTCATTTCCAATAGATGTATTTGAATAATATTTAGTATCCTTGATTTTTTCATTACATAAAATATCAACATGTTTATTATGTGATTCATTAATACTATTAATTTGTATCTGATGTTCTTCTCGAATAGTATTAATTTGCTTATTATATAATTGTTCTCGTTTATTACATAATTCTTCCAATTCATTAATTTGTTTAGTATATTTTTCTTTTAAAAATTCTTCAATATTATGAACCTCTTTCTTATATTGTTGTTTAAAATTTTCTCCACATACTTCAATATTATTAATTTCTTTCTTATGTGCTTGTTCTATATTATCAATTTTTCTATTATATGATTCTTTAATATTATCTACTTCTCTATTATATGATTCTTTATTATTATTGATTTCTCTATTATGTGATTCTTTAATATTATGAATTTCTCTATTATGAGATTCTTGAATATTATTAATATGTTTCTTATGTTCTTCTTTAAAATTATTATATGTATATTCAATATTAATAATTTGTTTATTATGTAATTCTTGAATATTAATAATATGTTCTTTATGTGTTTCTTCAAGTTTATTATATGAATCTTTTATAACATTTATTTTATCTTGAGCCTCTATCATATATTTTTGTTTAAAAAATTCTTCATAATCTTTAGAATTAAAATCTTTAATATCACCTAACCAAGTAATAAAATTATAAATAGTTTCTCTAGAAAAATATGAATATACTTTATTTATTTTATCTGGATTATTTAATTCATATTTATTAAATCCATCACATATCATTTCTATAACATTTTCCATTTATGTGATTTTCTATATATAGTTATATTATAATTTATGAATAGTTTATATATTACTACTACACACTAACGGATTTCCTTAATAATTCAAACCGCGCCATGGCGCAATGCCGAAGGCATCCGGTGCGTAGCACCCACTACACCAGTATGCTGGTGTCTAATAAATTTAAATTCAAATCATAAATAAAAATTTAAATTCAAATCATAAATAAAATTTTAAATTCAAATCAAAAAAAAATTGATTAAATAATCATTAATTTTAATCACTATCTGCATTATATGGTTCCATATTATTTTCCATATTTATACCACCCATTAGTTCATTTGCTACATCTTCATCATCTTCTTCATCTTCTTCATCTTCATCTTGATCTACAGAAATTTTTTCCATAGTTATTTCATTATCTAATGGATTATTATCTGATGAAACAGATGACATATTACTTATTTTTTTCATATCATTTTCTAATTGATCGAGTTTTTCTTGAGTATCAGCATCTATTTCATTATCTTCACTATTTACTTGATTTAAATCAGGTTCTATATCACTACCACCGGTGATTTTTGAGAATATACTATTCAACCAGGGAACCCAACCAAAATATAATAATAAACCTATTATTGCAATTACAACTACCAGACAACATACTATTACTATTTTAGAAGATGGCATTTCCATTTTATATTAATACTTATATATAATAAAAAAATTTCAAATTTTTATCTTATTTTAATTAATTAATTCTTGAGTATCATCACTTACTACTTCTTCTATATCTACACCTAATTGGTCTTCCATTTCATCCTCTTCATCTACTTCATCTACTTCATCTACTTCATCTACTTCATCTACTTCATCTACTTCATCTACTTCATCTACTTCATCTACTTCATCTACTTCATCTACTTCATCCTCTTCATCTTCTTTATATTCATTTAATTGTTCTAAATCTAATTCATTATTTTCTGACATATCTTCACTTTCTCCATCACTAGCACCACCACACATAGTTCCTTTTATAGTATTTATAATTGGATCTAAACAACCTTTATACCACATAAAAGCACATATTAAAACACATACAATTACACCAATAAGTATAAATTTTTCCATTTTGTTAATACTTATAGATAATATAAAAAATTTAAATTTTTATCTTAATTAATTAATTAATTATTTTAATAAATTTGATTTATATAATTTATACATAATTACTTCCCAATTTGATATATTAATATTATTAAATGTTTTTAACCATCTAATAAAATTATATATTTTAGTAGTAAGATTTTTACTAGTATTATTTAATACATTTATATTAGTATTATAATGATTATATAAATATATAGCAATATTATTCTCATGTATAAATATATATTGTTTGATTTTATTATTATGTATATGTGGTAAATATACACAATATGGATTAGATATATCTTTAATTGTTATAGGTAAATAATAATTATTATGTTTATATGCTCCTAACTTAGAATTAATCATATTACAATAATATATTATAAATTATAATCAATTTATATTTATATTATATATATATATATATATATATATATGATTATATCACATATAAAAAAATTTATATATAAAATATATTTATATTATTTATATTTTATTAAATATATTTATACATATAATTATTTATTAAAAACAAGAACACATCCAAGTATAATATTAGGAGTTTCGTGTTTAATTTTATGTATACCAGGAATATATGGAATATATATGGGTCAAATATTACAAGGAATATTTGCTTGTATAATGACATTATTTTCTTTTTTAAGTGATTATATAGGAGGATATATATCACATTTTATATCAAGATATAGTTTTTTATTATTAGACCAATTTGGAATATTAATGTACACTATTTCTTTAATTATATTATATATTAATAATAAATCATATATATTATTATTTATTAATTTATTATTAGCTTTTTTTATAATTAATATAGTATTATATAATTATACAAAAAATTCAAAAAATCGTAAAGAATGGAATATAAGACATAGTATATGGCATATTATTATATTCTTATATTTAATATTTGTACATCATAATGGAATTACTGATAATACAAATTTTTCATTAAATAATATATATGATTATATTAGTATTATTAGTATAATAAGTGTATTTATTATATGTATTTATATATATAATTTATAAATTTTATATTTTATATATATATATGGAAAATAAAACTGTATTAGCTTTACGATATGAAAGTGTAATGGTTTCATGGATAAGAAATTGTATTATACTTATAAGTTTAGGATTAGCTATATTAGCTTCATCTTTACAATATAAACATATTCTTTCAGGTATATTAATTTTATGTGCATTATATGCAGTATATTGGAAATTGACTGATTTATATAAATATAAATATAAATATTTTAATAAAACTGATAAACAACATATTAATCAAATACAAAAATATAAAATATTTTTATATATATTAATTGGTATAAATATAAGTATATTAATTAATATATATTATATGATATGATTATATGATATGATTATATGTTAAATTTTATAATTATATATATAATAAATAAATATGGATTGTAAAAAAAATTATATAATGCAACCTATGATGACATGTATAGGAAATAAAAGAAAATTAATTAATAATATAGAAGATATAATAATAGATATTAAAAAAATAGAAAATAAAGATAAATTAAATATAATGGATGGATTTGTAGGTTCTGGTGTAGTATCAAGAATGTTAAGTTATCATAGTAATAAATTAATTACAAATGATTTAGAATTATATTCATATATAATGGCTGATTGTTATTTAAATATACCTTCTAAAATAAATCAAAAAAAAATAAATAAAATCATAGATGATATAAATAATAAATTAGAAACTGATGAATTAATTAGTGGAATTATTACTAAAACATATGCTCCAAATGATACTAATAATATACAAGATGGGGAAAGATGTTTTTATACAAAAGAAAATGCATTAAGAATTGATACTATTAGACATTATATAGATACTATAGATATTAAATATAAAAATTATATATTAAGTAGTTTATTAGTTCAAGCAAGTATACATAATAATACAGCAGGTGTTTTTAAAGGATTTTATAAAAATAAAAATACTGGTATAGGATGTTGGGGTGGTAGTGGTGAAAATGCATTAGTAAGAATTAAAGGTTTGATTAAATTGGATAATATTATTTGGACATCTAATAAATATAAATATAAAGGATATAATACAGATATAAATGAATTAATAATGAATAAAGAAATTTGTGATTTAGATGTTATATATTTAGATCCTCCATATAATCAACATCCATATGGTAGTAATTATTTTATGTTAAATACTATTATTAAAAATGATTTAAATTCTAATATTTCTAAAATATCTGGTATTCCTATTGATTGGAATAGATCTAAATATAATTGTAAAACTACTATTATTGATACTATGATTAATTTATTAGATAATTGTTTAAATAAATCAAAATATGTTATATTATCATATAATAATGAAGGTTTTATTAGTATTACTGAATGGGAAGAATTATTAAATAAATATAAATATAAAAAATATGAAATTTTATATGATACTTATAAAGGTTCTCGTAATTTAAATAAAAGAAATAATAAAGTAACAGAAATTATATATTTATTTTATAATACAGAAATTGATTTATAATTGATATATTTTAATGTTTAAAACTATTATATCATTTATTACTAAACCTAATAATTTTTATAATAAATTTTATTTAAAAACATATAATAATCATAAACCTTATAATCATATTTTATGTAAATATCCTAAATATATTAATTATAATAAATATAGTAAATATAATAAATATAAACATAAATTATAATATATATTATATAATATTACTAATAATGCGAATTGGTGATTTATATATTTTTTTTTTGTAATTAAATCATAAAATATAAATCATAAAATATAGAAATATGAAATATAGAAATATGAAATATAGAAATATGAAATATAGAAATATAAAAATATAGAAATATAAAAATATAGAAATATAGAAATCAGAGAAATATAGAAATCAGAGGAATATAAAAATATAAATTAGAAAAATATAAAAATATAGAAATATATATTAAAATTTCTTACACACACACATTTTAAAACGCTTAAATTAAGCGGCTTAATTAAGCGATAAATTAAGCGATATATTTATATATTTATATATATATAAAACTAAAATATAATCATATATTATATGGTAGAACACAAGTGTTTTAGATGTGGATATATGACTACAAAACGCTCTAATTTTAAAAATCACTTAAATCGTAAAAAAATCTGCAAACCTTTATTAGAAGATATTAGTATAGAAAGTATTAAAATACATTATAAATTGAGCTCATCCACCAATATCCACCAAACTCCACCAAACATCCACCAAACTACACCAAAGCTTAATATTTCAAATACTATATATAAAAAAAAATATATTTGTAATTATTGTAATAATAATTTTAGTCGTTCTGATAGTTTAAATAGACATTTAAATAAATGTAAAAAGAAAAATGATAAAATCATAGAATTAGAAAAAGAAATAGAATATTTACAAAAATATAAAAATATACAAAATATTAATAATACTACTAATAATGATAATAGTATTAATAATAATGATAATAGTATTAATAATACAAATAATATAACTATTAATAATTTAGGTCAGGAAAATTATAAGGTTTTACGTACAAAAGATTTATTACCTTTAATAAAAGATACTAATATGAATAGGGCAATTGCAGGAGTATTATCATTAGTGCATTTTAATAATAAATTTCCTGAAAATCATAATATAAAAATGCCTAATGTTCGAGAACCATATATACAATTAATGATAGATATGATGTGGGTTTTGAAACCAATAGAAACACAAATACCAGTTATAAAAAAAAGACAAATAAGCACATTATTAAGAAATTTAAATCATAAACCAGAACGGTTTGGATTATCAGAATCAGAAATCATAAATAGAAAAAATGAATTAAATAATATAGATTTAAAATATAATCCTAAAGCATATTTAGAAAAAACACTTATAATGGAAATAAAAAATCAAAAATTACAAAAAAATAATAATATAATTTAAATTTATATTCACACATATTTTAAATATTTAAAATTAACAATATAGTTTTATAATATATATATATATGGTTGAATATAAATGTTTCAGATGTGAATATACTACTTCAGAACTAAGAGCTTTTAAAAATCATTTAAATCGTAAAAATATATGTAAAGTTACATTGGATGATGTAAGTATAAATGATATAAAACAATTTTATAATTTAGAAATAGAAACTAAAAATAAATCACATAATAAAACTTCATTAGACACATCTAATATAAAATTATCTACTGAATCAGGATTATCAGATATATTATTATTAATAGAAAAACAAAATGAAATTATTAATCAACAAAATGAAGAAATTAATAATATTAAATGTGAAATAGAAGAATTAAAACAATATAAAGATAATAATATAAATTCAACAACTACAAATACAAATAATACAAATAATACAAATAATTGTAATAATACTACAAATAATATTACTATTAATAATTTTGGAGGAAAATTTTTAACTCATTTAGATGCAATAGAATTAGCAAATTTAGTTACAGACGAAGATAAAAAAGAATCTTTATCTACTTTATTATCACTTATAATGAATAATAAAGCAAAAATGTTAAATGGTCCAGAAGTTCCTATTAATTTAGATGAATTCGAAGCATTAAAAAATACTATATGTGCTCGTTTTGGTCCAGGTTGTAATTCTAATTCTAATTCTAATTCTAATTCTGATTGTGATTCTGATTTTGATGAATCACATAGTAATATAATATGTTCTGATTCTGATTAAATTTCATCTAATATATTATAAGATATAGAACCATTTATTAAAAATTCAGGATTTATATCATAAGGATTTATAATTTTATATATATAATCAATATGTATATAATCATATAAAAATTTATTATTAATAATAATTGGTATATCTATTTGTAATATATTATTATAATTAGGTTCTACATCATATTCTATTATTACTCTATTATCAGTAAATTCATGAAATTTAGAATAAATATATTTAATATTACCAGAATAAATATATTTAATTATAATTATATCTGTATTATAATTTTTTAAAATATTAATTACTTTATTTCGTTCTATTATTTGTTTTTTTAATATATTTTGTGATATTTTTAAATCATTTAATTGTATCATAAATTTATTTTTTAATATATCATATTGTGCATCAAATTTAAAATTTTTTGATTTTATAAAATCATATATATGATTATAAAAAGCGTGTAATGGTATATAAGCATTATAATTTTCTTGAATTATATTATTTTTTGATATATTAGTTTCTATTATAATATTTGATTGATTTCTAATTTTAATACATATATTATTAATTAATACATAATTACCACCTCCTATATTTAATCTATCATATTGTGATAATGCAGAATTTTCTAAATATTTACAAAACATATAATCAGATGTAAATACATGATAAAATATATGAGTTTTAATAATATCTATATCTAATTTATTTAGATGATGAATAACAAAATATTTAAATAAATTTCTAGTTTTATTAATAATACATAAATAATTCTCTATTTTATCAGATATTTGTGTTAATTTAGCATTTAAATTCATAATACATATAAATAAAAAAATATAAATCAATTTTATAACATAAATATATGTAAAATTTGGGATAAATATAATATACTTATATTATAATTATAATATGTTAATATATAATGATAATTAATATAATATGTTATATATATATAATAAAATAACATTATATATGGAGATATTTTAATATATGTTGATTTCATAATATATAATGTCATTATAATATAATTAATGATTAAATCAATTAAAAAAAATATAAATATATAAATAATAATTATATAATTTTTATAATTTAAAGAATATCATTTTTTAATAAACATTCATCGAGATTTGAAATAAATGTTTCAATTTGTTTTTCTTGTGGATTTAAATATGTTTCTCTGAAATTGCGACTGTCTTCTCTTGTTTTTCTTGCTTCATCAAGTGTTTTTTGACTTCGTTTGTCTAGTTTTTCCCATCGTGCTTCGAATTCTGCGAAACGTTTTTCCAGAACTCTTGTCTCCCAGTATTTTTTGATTGCTTGTGTCATATTAGTCATTGTGTGTGTGTTGGTGTTATATTAATAATGATATAAATCAATTTAAAAAAAATTATATTTTTTTTGTGTTTTTGTGTTTTTGTGTTTTTGTGTTTTATATAATGTTATGATATAATATTATGATATAATATTTTATGGTATAATATCATTAATAAATGTTGCAAAGTGTTTATAATCAGTATCAGGAGTCCATTCAAATGTATAAGGACATGTCAGATTGATTTTCTGAGTAGTATCAAGTTTGAAAGCACCTTTTAGTTTTCTCCAACAAATAGATTTAGTAGGGAAGACAGGATCACATTTGATTGTATTATCTTTACCAGATTGAATATAAAACTCTTCTGTGAAATTAGGAAATAAAGTAATATACATAGAATGTGGTGCGATATCAAGGAATAACATATATTCAGCATTCCAAGGACACTCACCTAATTCATGTTGAAAAGTGTCACCTGTAGAACCCATTTGTGCTGTTTTGATTTCAACAGTATGACCTTTGATTATGCCATCACCGTTTCCACCTCCTAGTTCTTTAGTATTCATACCATTGATAGAAGCAGAAATGCCAGCAGCATCACACCAAGCTTGAATGGTGTCTTCGCCAACTTTTCCAACATCATCATTTTTGAGTTCTGAGATTTCTTTCCAAGGACTATCAGCCCAAATGTCTCTCTTGCGTTTTTCTCCGTGTTTCTTACGAAGAATGGCAATGTAGGTTTGTTGTGCGTCCATGTTTGGGTTAATATTTGAAATATTAAAATCAATTCAAAAAAATATTAGATATATATATTAATATTATAATTATATAATTATAAGAATATTTATTTATTATTAGTAAGTAAACAACTTTCAAGTTGTGCGATTAACATTTCTATTTCTTGACGATGTGAATTTAATACGCGTTCGTGTTCTGCTTTTTGTGCCATAGAAAGCACTGGAGCAGAAACATTTGACCTATATCCACATCGTTTCTTACTACAGTCTCTGGGAGTTCCCTGACGTGTAGCATAAGGAAGCTTGAGTGCCATGAACATTGTGTGTGTTTGAGTGAAGTGAAAGCTTCCAATGGGTTATCGGAAGCCTTAGTTATAAATTATATATAAATAATCAATTTATGAAAAAAATATGTTTTTTTTTGTTTTTTTGCTTTTTTTGGATGGGGATTGATATAAAATTAGAAATAACGAGGCCAGAGCTTGTCTTTATTTATAGTGGAGTGTCCTTGGTTGTAAAATAAACCATCAGCTTGGTCCAGGTGGTATATATAGCGTGTAGCGGATTTGCGTGAAATGGTAGGAGTTTTGGGGCGATTCCAAGGAGTATAAGCAGTCGGAGTCTGAGTGCTCTTGGTTTCCTTGAGAGTCGGAGTCTGAGTGCTTTGGGAAGGCATGTTTTTGGGAGATACTAATAATCTATTAGAAATCAATTTATAATGAACTCTTTAGAGAAGAGAGACCCCTGTGAAATAGTCCCTTTTCGAGATTTCCAAGCTAATGCTGCAGATTTCTCAAAAGGTTTCCATTCTGGAAGAGGTTTTGGAACCACTTTTGGTCGTGGTTTGGGGAGCATAATGGGATTGACCCATCCAACAGGTGTGAAAGACACCGATTTGTTGAAACGCTTTGACCGAGAATACATCATGTTTTGTTTTGTGTAATAAGAAATTATGATAAATCAATTTATTATTAGATGATAATTGAATATATATAAATATAATTGAATATATGATAATTGAATATATGATAATTAGATATGATAATTAGATATGATAATAGTGTAATAATATGATAATTGTATGTATAGAAAATAATTGATTTTATATGTAAAACACTTATCTCCACAAAAGGAAAGACACAAAGAAAGATGAGTTCTGTTAATGTCAGCAACCCCAAGACTCCCCTCGAGCGTCGCCTTCCAGGGCATTTCGAGACTATGTTCTGTGGTCGGTGTTCCAAAACAGGAACATTCTGCAGTCGTGTGCTCGAAAAACATCTGGTAGCCGACGCAGGAGAGTTTCAAAGATTGAGTAAGGATCCAAAGACTACAACTACCGAATCTGGTATGTTGCTCGAAAATGGAAGAGTTCCTATTATGTCTCAAGATTGGAACTGTGACATCGAGCATTACTGGTGTCAAACTTGTTCTACAATTGCTGATACAAGCCTATATTGGGCTGAAAAACGAGCACAACAGGGTCCAGACCCAAAGGTGATTCGGAATATGATTCTGAAAATGGAAGAGGTAACCGATATGGTTGAAAGGTCTCGCATTGATTTCGATACTGCTTGTCTTATAGAACAAGCACTTGATGCCCTAAAAGAACTTTAAATTACTTAATAATTACTATATATATTATATAATACTACATAAACTTATATTTTTTTGCTAAATTGATTTTACATATAGATTCTTTAACTCACAAGAAAGATGAATTCCACCAGCTCCATCACCAAGATTCCCACCCGTCGTTCTCTTTTGCTTGAAAAAGCAATGGAACTTCTCAATGAAGCAGCATCCCTTGTGGATGAAGCTCTTTGTGATGATACCAAGATTGAACGGGCACTAAGCCATATTGAAAGACAAGCAATGGCACTTCGAAAGGAAGAAAGTGAAGATGTGAAAGAAGAAGAAGCACTCAAGGCATCTATCACAAAACAGAAAGAGGTTGATTTGTTTGATGCAAAGACTCCTGATGTGTGTCTCTTAGAGGCATACCAGATGACTACTGAAGCACACTTGCGGAAGTTCATTAAGGAAACACTTTGGGAAGACCGCACAAATGTTGAAATTACTCACTTCGCACACGCTGTATTCTATATTAATCCACTTTCTCAAAATATATACAGTCCTGAAAAAAATCCTGCTAAAAGAATCTTTATTGGTCGTCTAAACAATGCATTGAAGAAGATTGACCGTCGTCCTATGCCTTTTGTCCTTCAAGAGTATCAGAAACTTCTTCTTAAGAAACGGTAAATACATTTTATACTATTAATTATTAATTTAATACTATTATTTAATAATATACTATAATTTTTTAAGTTTATTATAATATTCACAACATAATTGATTTTATATATAAATCTTTAACCAACCAAAAGAACAAAGAACAAAGAACATGACTTTCACACAACTAAGGGTTCAGAGAACCCAATTGGAAGCTCCGCTTCCTCAGTCCTTCGAAAAGCCTAATATTGGCAAACCCCAGCGGATTTTGAAAGTTGAAGGGGACAAGAAGCCTAATATTGGCAAACCCCAGCGGATTTTGAAAGTTGAAGGGGACAAGAAGCCTAATATTGGCAAACCTCAGCGGATTTTGAAAAAATCTCTAAGGAAGCAGAGCTTCCAGTGGGTTCTACGAACCCTTGGTCCTCCTATTAGAATCTCCATTTAATTTCCTTATTATTATTTATTATTATTTATTATTATTTATTATATTTTTTTATATTATTTTTTTAAATTTATAATATAATAGAAATATATGAATAAATGTAAAAGTATTTTAAGATGGGTTGGATCTAAAAAACGAATTATAAATGAAATAATTAATAATTTACCTGATAAAATGGAGAATTATTATGAACCATTTGTTGGAAGTGGTATTGTTTATTTACATATAGATAATAATAAATATAAAAAAGCTTATATAAATGATATTAATAAAGATTTAATTAATTTATATAAATTAATAAAAAAAAATTATAAAAAAATGATTAATGGATTAGATAAATTATATAATGATTATATGAATAGTTCTGATAAAAAATCATATTATTTAAAACAACGAACTGAATTTAATAAATTAAAAAATAAATATACTTTAAAAAGAGCATTATTATATATATTTATTAATAAAACTTGTTATAATGGATTAATGCAATTTAATAAATATGGTGATAATAGTTCTGGTTTTGGTAAATTACATAATCCTAATATTAGTGATAAAAAAGCTTTAGAATGTTTATATAAAAAATTAAAAGAAAAAACTATTATTAAAAATATAGATTATTTAAAATTATTAAAAAATGCTAAAAAAGGTGATTTTATATATTTAGATCCACCTTATGTTCCTGATGATATTAAACAATGTAATATTAAATATTCAAAAAATATATGGAATATACAAGACCATATTAATTTAATAAATATATGTAAAATATTAGATAAAAAAGGTTGTAAATTTATGTTATCTAATTCTAATTCTAAATTTATTAGAACTCATTTTAATAAAAATGATTATACTATAAAAAAAATCAAAATTGCTAGAGGTTTATGTCCTAATAGTTCATTAAGACAACAAGAAACAGAATTATTAATTATGAATTATTAAATCACAATAAATCATAAATTTTAAATCACAAATTTTAAATCACAAATTTTAAATCACAAATTTTAAATCACAAATTTTAAATCACAAATTATAAATCACAAATAGTTGATTTTAATTATTAATTTTTACTATTATTATGTAAAACAAGTTGAGTAATATCTATTAAATCATTTACTAATGATGTATCTTGATTTTTATAATTCTTTATAAAATTATCTATATGATATATTTCAGATTGTGTAAAAACATGTTGTTTTCTTAATAATTTATAATAATTTTCTAATAATAAACAATAATTATTATATATCATATTACGTATTTCTGTATTTTTATCTATAGAATTCCATTTATCATCTTTATATATTTCAAAATATGGTGAATTTGTATCAGTATATTTAATATTATGATTTTCTGGATGGTCTTTATTAAAATGAATATTTCTAATTAATTTTGGAATACCTTCTGCTATATTAGATAAATATCCTTTATAATCCTTTGGTCGTAAATATTTTAAATTTTCTTCTCCATAATTACTGATTAGTATATTTTGTGTATTATTATTATTATTATTATTAATATTATTTGTATTATTACTATTATTATTAGTATTATTAGTATTAGTATTAGTATTATTTGAATTAGTATTAGTTGAATTAGTAATATTATTTGATTGTTTTAACTCTTCTAATTCTTTCTTTATATTTATTATTTCTTCATCTTGTTTTAATGCTAATATATTTGAATTTTTTTTTTCTTTACAAATTTTTAAATGTTTATTTAAATTATCTTTTCTTGAAAAAGTTTTTAAACAATATTTACATAATTTATTAGTATTAATCACTGGATATTGAATGGAGTGATTTGGAGTGATTATGGAGGGACATATGGAGTGATTTGGAGTGATTATGGAGTGATTATCTATTTTATAATATTTTTTTATATCTTCTATACTAATATCATCAAGTATAGGCTCACATATATTTTTACGATTTAAATGATATCTCATACTATTACGATGTGTAGTATTATAATCACATCTGGGGCACTTGTATTTCACCATATATTATATTATAATATAATATTTTTATATAGATAATATATTATATAAATATTGTAATAATTTTTGTATAATTTTGTATAATTTTGTATAATTTTGTATAATTTTTGTATAATTTCTATATGAGATGTTCTGTTTCAGAAAATTTCTTTTTTATATTTTTTTTATGATTTATATTTTTATATTTTATGATTTTTTTGTGATTTTATATTTTTATATTTTCTGATTTTTAAATCATACATTTTAAATCATTTTTTTTTATGTTAATTTATTATAATTCCTGATTTATATCTTATATTTTTTATGATTTATTATGATTTATATTTTATATTTTAGTGATTTATATTTTATATTTTAGTGATTTATATTTTATATTTTAGTGATTTATTATGATTTATTATGATTTATTATGATTTAAAATGATTTAATGAGTTATTAATAGTAAATAATAAAATTGATTATAATTATATAATATAATAAAATGGGTATAAAATTAATGGAAATATTGAGAAATATATTAAAAGAAAAAACAATAAAAGAAATAGCAAATGAATTAAATATAGCAGAAGGAACATTAAAGAATTGGATAGATAAAGATAAAATTCCAGATTTATATAAATTTGATTTAATGAAAATAGGGAATATAAATATAGATTATTCATTATATACATCAAAAGATAAAGATCAATTTTTTACAACAAATGAAATAGCAAAATATTGTTATTTAAAAACATTAGAAATATTAAAAAAAAATAATGAAAAAGAAGAAGAATATATATATATAGAACCATCAGCAGGAAATGGAAGTTTTTTTAATATATTACCAAATAATAGAAAAATAGGAATAGATATAGAGAAATTTAATAATAATGAAATAATAATAGAAGATTATTTAAAATGGGAACCAATGATTGATTTAAAAAAAAAATATATAGTAATAGGGAATCCACCATTTGGTTTAAGAGGTCAATTAGCATTAAAATTTATAAATCATTCATGTAAATTTGCGGATTATGTATGTTTTATTTTACCACCATTATTTGAAAGTGATGGAAAAGGTGTTCCAAGAAAAAGAGTAAAAGGATTAAATTTAATATATAGTGAAAAATTAAAATCATCAGATTTTGAAGATCCAAAAGGAAAAAAAATAAAAATTCAATGTATATTTCAAATATGGTCTAAAAATCATTTAAATTCAAATTATGATATAAAAGAAAATATAAATAATAATATAAAAATATATTCATTATCAGATGGAGGTACATCTTCAACAACACGAAATAAAAAAATGTTTTATAAATGTGATATATATATACCATCAACATGTTATGGAAAAAATAATATGAAATATTATATAAATTTTAATGATTTACCAAAAAGAAGAGGTTATGGAATAGTATTTAATATTAATAAAGAAGAAAATATAGAAAAATTTAAATCAATAATATGGAGTGATATAGCATTTTTATCAACAAATTCTGCTTATAATTTAAGAACTTCTCAAATATTAAATGCATTATTATGAACCCCCCGTAAACCAGCTGAACGCGCTAGAAACAGCATTAGTAGCAGTTTCATGCATAGGTTCCTCATATAATATTCCGCCTTTTTCTTCTTGTTCTTTAGTTTTGACCTTTATATTATTATAGTATTTTTCTGCGTTTTTATCTATTTCTGGCAATGTACGTGTTTTATCATATCTCTCTATAATTTCAGCAGCCTCCTCACATGTTTTTAGTTTGTCTGTAGGACATTTAATAGGTGCTTTTTCATTTATAATTGCTTCACTGACGATGTTAGGTATTTTGTATTTGTCCCCCATCTTCTTGATGTTCATTGTTCTATAAAGTCTTTCTTCATCATTTTCATCCTTACATAAAATATCGCATGTCGTATCGGGTGAGGATGAGGGTTGTTTGGATTCGGATTTGCCATCGGATTTGAGTTGTTTGGATTCGGATTTGGGTTTGGGGTCCATCCATATAGTAAAAGAATTACCCATACATTTTACATCACTTTCTATTGTTTCAATTTTTTCACCATCACATCGATAACAACCTTCACCATTGATATTTTGGAGGTTTCTAGCAACTTGCGCACACTTATTATAATTAGCAACGGATACTTTTTTACCATCCTTAATATAAGTTACATTAGGTCTCGTTTCAAGAGATTCATACCCCTGATTTGTTGGAGAATATGTAAAACTTTTTATATTATAATCATTAGGGTGTATTATAGTTTCTGCTTTGCGGTCATCATTCACTTGTTTAGTCTCCATCACAGGGCGTCCTATTCCAAGAACTGATTCCATACATGCATCTCTATTATTAATTTTTCCTTTAAAACATGTTAATTCCTTATCTTTATTACAACCATCATTTACCAGCGGATTTAACTTATTACATGGACTAATTCTCTCTCTGTGCTCCGGTGGTAAATCCCAAAATTTTGTTTTTACATCTGGATTTTCATTTGCTGCCTTTACCCGTGCAGCCTCTTCTTCTGCTGAGGATTCTGATTGTTCGGATTTGGATAAATATTCACACTCATTCGCGAAGTTTTTACATGCAGTTCGGTCCCACTGTTCATTACACTTATTATTCCAAATTTTATATTGATGCAGAGTGTTATGTGTAGCAAATTTTTTTGAACCAATACACCTGGGGTCGCGCGCCTCCCGCATTTTATTGTACAACTCCAGTGCTTCCTTATCGACTGGGCCCTTGGTTGCCTCGCCCCCTTTTTGTTTTAGTTTATTTTTTAATTTCATATATTTAATTTTATATTTGAAATATTTATTTTTATAATCCATTATTATAATATATATAAATAAAAAAAATTAATAAATAATATTAAAAATTAAAAATTAATTTCATAATGATTTAATCCCATAATGATTTAATAGCATGTAATAAAGATAATCTATATGTATCAGCAGTAACATTACCAGAAAATGTTTGTAATTGAATATCATCCATTAATAAATATTGAATTAAATGTGTAGTTAATGGATTTTTGTGAATAATTTCACCAGAATAAAAATCATCTAATGTATTATCATATAATTCTAAATTCTTCATAATAAATTTTTTATCAGATTTAGATAATGTTTGATTATCAAAATCATATTGTAAATTAATATCATATTTATTATATGTAGTTTCAATAATATAAATAGTAATAAGAACATATGCCTCAGATACGAGTTCCATAATTTTAAATGTTTTGGCTTGCATTTGGTTTGGTTTGGGGTAAGGGTTCTCCTGAACCGTTAGTAGCGTTGTACTTAATATATAAAAAAATATAATCAATTTAATATAATTTATAATATAATTATATAATTTATTTTAATGTAAAATTTTATTTTTATTTTTATTAAGTAAGTTTCTTTGAACGATAGATGATAAAGGAGCATATTTGATAAATAATTCATCTAATAATTTAGATTCTTCTTCAGGAGTTAATGAACCTTTAAGATTAGAAGACACCCATTGAAATGATTTAGTGGGTTGTTCTTGATGGATCATATCTGAACATTCATCAAGGAAATTTTGCCATTGTTGTGCGGCAAATGCGAATTGCATATGTGTTTTTGTGTGGGAGTCCATTTGGTTTGTTATAAGACAAATATAATTAATCAATTATAAAAAATTATTTATATATATTATAATTTATAATTTATAATTTAAACTTCAATATTAGAATTAGGGTCAAATACCCAATTATGTACTCTTGTAAATCCATTTTGAATTAAAGTATCCATATTGGATTGTAATGGTAAAATATCAATAATATGGGAATCTTCATTATAATTTCTAATAGGACTTGGTGGAGGAGAAATAGTATCCTCTCTAATAGTATTATTTTCTCTATTATTAATACAATAAGCCCAGATATTATTACATCCACATTTACATGTGGGAGATGAAAGATATGATTTAGGGTGTTTGTTAAAATAAACATTAATATCATTATATGGATTTTTATCACAAAATTGCCACTTACCATCACATCCACAGCATGAATGTTTGGTGTTGGAGTTGGAGTTGGAGTTGGAGGAGTTGGAGGAGTTGGAGTTCATTGTTCGGTTCTTTGTGTGGTTTATATTTAAATGAAATAAATCAATTTATTATAAAAATTGATTTATTTATTAATAATAAATAAATATGTGGAGTAAAATGATAAATGATAGTTTATCTATTGAGAATTATATTGAAAGATGTGGAAAAATAGGACAAATACACAAAATAGCTCGTGAACAAATATGGTTTATGATGAAAACATCAATAGGAAAAGATTGTTTAAATAATATGAAATATTCAAAATATTTTATAGATAGAATTTATCAAATATTATATCAAAAATTTATAGTTCAAAAAGCATTTAAAATTTGGGATGAAATAATGTGTGAAAGTGTAAGACAGTATATGTTAATACATATAAATAATAAATGGAATAGTATTTATTTAAAATTGATTAATTAAAATATAATAATAAATATGTTTGAATTTACATCAAGTGAGAAAAGTGGGTTCTTCAAACCCTTGACTTCGATTGGATGTCTAGGAAATAGAAACAAAGAAGAATCAAAAATCACAAAGAGACCTCCAGCAATTAATACAAACCGGATTTATTTAGATAAGTTTAAACCTAAAAGAACTTTTCGTATAAAACGAATTTAAGTTATATAAATTAAATATAATATAATACTAAAAAAAATTAATTTTTTTTTTTTTGTTTTTTGTTTGTTTTTTTTGTGGTTTTTAATAATATAAATGTATAATAATTAATTAACATAGTTCATCATCCTTTTGTTTTTTTTCAGGTTTGACAGGTTTTCCTTCTGGGAAGAGTTCTTTCATGTGAGCTTTGTGTGCTGCGATCTGTTCTGGGTCATCAAGAGTCATCATAATCTCGACTTGTTCGTTCCAAGAACGAATGCGTGAAGCATATGAAGGTGGTTTGAGCTTTTTAGGCAGAACAACTTTCTTGAAGAAGCCATTGGATTCATTGAGAG
>Ga0228655_1000324_pt1 | contig 18174 bp, 13 predicted proteins | sample 67DmetaG_FD_182742 | JGI IMG/M metagenome (GOLD analysis project Ga0228655, IMG submission 182742) | Seawater microbial communities from Monterey Bay, California, United States - 67D | ecosystem: Environmental > Aquatic > Marine > Coastal | place: USA: California | collected 2016-11-15
AAAGGAAGCCGAGCCGACGTGGTTATCCGCGACTTATATCCGCCGCGCGTCTCCGACATGGATGGCCGGATCAATCTAATGAAATTCTTTTGGGAGGAGTCCGCCATTCCTCCAGAATGGATCGCAGACTTCAACCGCAAGCTCGACGGCATGCTGATGCCCAGTACCTTCGTCGCGAAAACACTCAGGGATAGCGGAGCAAGCGTCCCCCTGTTCCCCATTCCTTTGGGAGCCGACCACATCGATTCGATTCCGCGCCAGCCCTATACCGGCGATCTAGGCCGAGGCTTTCGTTTTTTGCATGTTTCGTCCTGCTTTCCTCGCAAGGGCGTGGACGTGCTGCTGGAAGCTTACGCCCGCGTATTTTCGGTAAACGACGAAGTAACGCTGGTCGTCAAGACTTTCCCTAACCCGCACAACACTGTTGCCGAACAGATTCGCATATTGCAAGGGAAACACGCCGATTGCCCCCGTATCGTACTCATCGATGAAGACATGATGGATAGCGAACTCAAGGATCTTTACCTTCAGTGCGATGTGCTGGTCTGCCCCACTCGGGGTGAGGGATTTGGCTTGCCTATGGCCGAAGCCATGTGGCTTGAGTTACCGGTCATCGTGACTGGCCACGGCGGCCATACCGACTTCTGCACGCCGGATACCGCCTGGCTGGTCGACTACGCATTTGCACCGTCGGGGTCACACCTCGGGGCGCAGGATTCGGTATGGGTCACGCCCGACACGGACGATCTCGCTCGCGCGATGCGCGCGGTATTGGAGAGCACGCCTGAAGAGCGTTCGACCAGGACGCGTGCTGCACGTGCCTTGATGACGTCGCGCTACACGTGGGACAAGTATGCCGAACAACTGATTCAGCTCGAATCCACCTTCAGCCCTGCCCGCTCGGCGCCGCGTCCACGCACCAAGCTGGCATGGGTATCGTCGTGGAACACCAAGTGTGGGATAGCGACCTACTCTTCTTTTTTGCTCGAACAGCTCGATCCCGCGAGATTTGAAATCGGTATCTTCGCGTCGTCCGATAATGCGCTGCTGCGTGAAGACGAACCCAATGTGCGAAGAAGCTGGACCGACGTATACGGTACCACCGATCGCCTAGCGGACGAGTTGGAAGCGTTCGGACCGGACATCGTCGTGGTTCAGCATAATTTCTCTTTCCTTCCACTGCCTGGTCTGGCTGCCATCATATCGGCTCACCGGTCACGTGGGGTGCCTGTGTTTCTCACGCTGCACAGCACGAAAGACATGAGCAAGCAGGACCTGAGAATGTCGCTCCCCGAACAAGTTCACGCGCTCGCTGACGCCTATCGCATCCTCGTGCATTCTGTGGAAGATCTGAACCGACTAAAGCAATATGGCTTGGTCGATAACGTCGCGCTATTCCCGCACGGCGTGATGGAGCATCAGCCGCTAGACCGCATGCTGGCTCGCCAACAAAAGGGCGTTACTGCACGGCAGGTGATTGCTACCTATGGATTCATGTTGCCGCACAAAGGCCTTGAAGACACGCTGGAAAGCCTGCCTGGAATTTTAAGTGCACACCCTGATACTCATCTGCTGATGGTCAATGCATTGTACCCGAACCCGATATCGCAAGAGGTGTTGGCGCGCTGCGAAGCATTGATAAAAAAACATAAGCTCACCGGGCACGTCACATTGATTACCGCATTTCTCGACGATGCCGATAGCCTTGCCTGGCTCGATTGTGCCGATCTGGTGTTGTTTCCGTATCAAAATACGGCAGAGTCGGCGAGCGGCGCTGTTCGCTACGGCCTGGCCACGAGTCGGCCTGTCGTATGTACGCCCCTTCCCATCTTTGCGGATGTTGCGGAATTGGTGCACAGCCTCGATTCGACCGGACCGGATGCCATTGCGCGCGGCGTCAAGGCTCTGCTGGACTCGCCGACGCGGCTGGCGAGCAAGTCATCCAAGCAACTAGCATGGCTCCACACCCGGAGTTGGCCCAACCTTGGCAATCGACTGGCAGGGATGTTGGAGGGTGCAATTACCGACCAACAATCCGCTCGACTGCCTTGACGAAACGCTGGCGGGTCGCGTCGGGCGAATAAGTCTCGACATAGGTGCGAGTGGCAGCCACGTACCGCTCGTAGCTACCCGCAGGCTCGAACCAGGCCTGCGCACGTACCTCCCCGATCGTCGCCGCCAGCGTCCGACTGAATGCTCTTACATCGCCATTCGGCACTAACTCGGCGAAGCCACCGGTGATGGCCGGCATATTGGAGTTGTTGTAAGTGACCACGCGGCACCCAGCTGCCAGCGCCTCAAGGGCAGGCACACAAAAACCCTCGTGGCGAGTAGGCAAGGCGAAAATATCGGCTTTTGCCAGCAGGGCCAACTTGTCTGCGTCGCTGGCATTACCGTGCAATCCGCCCTGAAAGCGCAATCCGAACTGGCGGCCAAGAGCATTCAACTCTTGTCTCACCTGTTCAATCAGATCCGCACAGGAAAAGTGAAGATTGCCAATCAAATCCAGCCGGATACGCCCAAGCAAGTCCGCCTCGAGCGCATGACGCGTCGCCGCCAGCAATTCCAGGGGACCTTTCGATTGCACAAGACGGCCAACGAATGCAATACGCACTTGCCCATCCGCATGGCTGGGTTTCGACTCGACCATACCGGGCGGCACGCAAACCGCCAGGGGCAAGACCTGGGCAGGCGTGGCGATACCTGCGGAGGCGAGTACATCCCGGTTCAGTACACTGTCGCAAAATGCGTGATGCGCGAACTCGATATTGTGCATCTGCCGCAACGAGCGCTCGATCAAGGGACGACTTTTGGGGGGCAGCAATTCGGCAGGCGTCAAGTTATGAAAAACCACCACGCGCTTTGCGCCCCGACGCACGATCGGCAACAAGTTGAATAGCGCCGAATACACCCCGAAGTGAAAAACGACCAGGTCACTATCCTGGAAGTGAGAATCTGAAATGACCTCATGCACACCTCTGACGACAAGGTGTGGAATGATGGGGTCAATGTCACGGTCGTAATCAAAACAGAAAAGCTTAACGTCGAAACGACCCGTGTCGCGCAGCCACACGATTTCATTCCTGACAGATTCAGAAATGGCGTCATGCCCTACGCACACGCTATTGATGAACGAGACTTTCACCCGTTACCTTTTGAAAACTTTCCAATACGCGAGCCGCCATGGCAGGAACGGTGAACTTGGCTTCGAAAACAGCGCGAGACCGTTGAGCAAACGCAGCGCGCAACGCTTCATCTTCCAGTAGACGGCGTAAGGCGTTCGATAGTGAATCTGCGTCGCCTGGTTCGGCAAGTAAACCAGTCGCATCGTGCTGTACGACCTCTTTCATCCCGCCGATTCGGCAACCAACGACAGGCTTGCCAAACATCATCGCCTCGAGATGGACCAGACCGAAGGACTCGAAGCGTGAAGGTGCGACCACAATATCGGCTTGCCGATAAAACGATCGGAGATTCTGCTCGCTAACCTCGCCGTGGAAAACAAGCCGATCACTACCCCGCCACTGTGGATGAGAGTCCTCAAACATTTCGCGGTAGCTGCGACCGGTGCTCGAAGGAATCTTATCGTTGCCCACAATATCTATTTGTAGGTTAGGATACTGCTCGAGCAGCTCCGGCGCAATCTGCAACAGTATGTCAATGCCCTTGCGAGCTTCAAGGCGACCGATATATATCAGCCGAAGCCGGTTAGAGAAAGTAGGGCTGTGAGGAGTTGAGTTCCGCCAGTCTTCAGTGCCTAATTCGGCAATGGATAACAAGTCGGAAGAAAACTTGAAAGAGTAGGCTGCCTCGATTTCCTCGACGATGGCATGACTTATCCCGATTACCCGATCACTTTTGGTCATCAGCTGCTTTTCCAGCGCCATGACGGGCTTTCCAAAAGTACGCATGAAATCCTCATCCTTCGCCTTGCGGACGTCGGATTGCAGATAAAACGCCATTGTCGTTTGCAGCACGGTTACGAGCTTAAACTCGCTGTCCAGGAAGGCATAGCCTTCAATATCCCAAATCGGGGCACACACGAGCGATACGTTACGTCGTGCCGCTATTTCCCGAGCCTCACCCAACATGGTCCTGGAGTAGTCCCACAAGTGCTGTGGGATCACCATGCCCGGCGGCACCACATGACGCTTGACGGCAATGCGATGAACCCATACCCCCTTCTCGAAATCAACACGGTCGTGACTATTGCCTGAGGTCAACACATGCACTTGATGGCCTAGTGCGGCAATGCCTTCGGCCAAGTGGTTGACGTAACGTCCAATGCCGCCAACGCTCGCTGGAGGATACGATTGAGTGAGAAAGACAAAGCATTTCTGTTCTTCGGCAAGCAGTACCGGACGAAACGGCAACAAGGATTTTTGCCCCCGGAGTTCCTGGGCATTTATCAACCGACGCTGCTTACTAATGCCCCGCATAAGCCCGACCTCTAACGCCTGCTCGACTTCATTTTCAAAACGGGCTCGGGCATCGGCAGGCAAAAGTCCTGCAGTGATGGCTTCCTCGACTGCAGCGCGGAACTCCCCGACTCGGGTATTCAATGCCTTCAGGACATCTTGCAACGTCGTGTGCCCCACGCCGTTGAGTAATGCGAAATAGGCCTGGTTCTTGATGACCGAATACCAGCTTGTCAACACCTTGGCATCGTTACGTATATGGCTGGGCATATATTTATGATGCACGAATCCGCGATCGAGTTGAGCAACTTGCCAACCGGCATCCACGCACCTCAGACTGAGATCGCTTTCATCCAGAAAATATTCGTACTCTTCGTCGAACCCGCCTACCTCTACGACTGCAGAACGCCTGAAAATGCTATTGGCCCCGATTACCGAAGGAAGGTCGAAGCTGTAAGGGAAATTCAAGTGCGGCGCGGCAGTCTTCCATTGGGTATCGGCGTAACCATAACGATTCATGGTGCCATACGTCCATTGAAATGCCTTGCCCGTATGGTCGTGCAAAAAGCCTCCTGTGACCGCGACGTTTTCGTTTGCAAAGGCTGGAACTACGTCCTCGAGCCACTCCGGTTCAGGCACCGCGTCATCGTCGATAAATGCGAGAATTTCACCTGATGACTTTGCTATCGCAATATTGCGAGACATCGAAAGATTGCGTTTAGGGCATTGGGCATATTTAATCTGCTCGCCGTACGACTTACAAAGTTCGTGCGTACCGTCGCGAGTCGGCCCGGCCACGACAACCACCTCGAAATTAGGGTATCGAAGATATCTCAGACTTTCCAGGCAGACCGCTAAGCTGGAAACTCGGCCATCGGTATTAATAATGACCGAAACGGACGGATAAGCAGTGATCATGACGATTGCCCTTTATTGACGGGTCGCCCCGAATCGTTAACCACGTTTTCATCAGAACTATCGATTCTTCGCTGCAGTTCCGCGACGGTACGGCTCAAAACGTCCACTTGATCCTGAAGCGCTTTGATATTCAATGAAGGTATGTCCTGGCGATCTTCGACCGATTTGATGCGCCGAGATAGATCGCGCAACGCAAGAGGCACTGAGCGCACAAGATTACTGACAGAACTTGTCTTCAACCGAGCATTGGATTCCGAAATAGCATCGAGCAAGGCGGGCAGTTGCTGATTTTCGAAAATATTCTGCCGATCGCGGTCCTGCGGGAGCCGCACGACTGCAATCGCAATACGAATAAATCTTCCAAAATATCTTGTGCCAGCCAAACGCCTAGCAAAGGATCTCAGTTTATTTTTCATGAAATTATAGAAAATCTAAGAATTAATTGGCTTCGAACGATTAAAAATCGAGAAGTCAACGACAAGATCAATATTCGGCCTACCCAACCATGCCTCACCCGACAACGAGCCTTAATCGAGCGTATCCGCTTTAAACGCAAGCATATTTGCGCGACCATTAGTGCTGTTAAACAGCAACTAGCGCATCGCAGCGATCGAGCTACCTGGATGCGACATGGGTCAGCAAAGATTTATCCAGTGCGGCAACCTCATTCGGTGACGTCATTCGCACCTTGATCAAAGCGCTTCTTACGAGGTCGAGCGTGCGCGCATCCTCAACAGTGACATCTCGGACAATGCTGGCGAGTTTTCCAAGCTGATCCTGAAATTCAATCGCCCGGACACCTTCTAATGGCACACCAGAGGTCGACGTAGCGTCGCAGAACAAATGGAGATGTACAACTACTCCGCGATTGCGCATCGACATGAGTTCCAAAGTCGAAAAATCTCCCGACTCCCCTATCGTTTTTAGAAGAATAATCTTATCGCCCGGTCGAACATCGATTTCAGAGTCTTCCAATAAATCATCAGGCAATTGCAACAAGCGAGATATCTGCCGACGAGCATAACGGTAACGGCCTTGAACGGCATGAACAAACTCTATTCGGTGCCCAGAAATTTGTTCATACACCAGTGCCTTCATTATCTCGAGCAACTTGGTCGGAGCCTGTGAAGGCTGAGATACCTCGGTAAGCAAGACACTTATATCCACGAACAGTTGCGAGATGCTGGCGTAAGTCTGATGGTTATTCGCCACCGCACGAGCGACGCTGACAAGATCGTCGGTTGAAGGCAATCCGGAACCGGCCAGGCAAGCGATATCTCTGAGAGTTTCATTCAAAGCCGAAGTTGCAGGATCGGTATAGAAGGATTCGATCGTGTCCCGATAAGAAATACCTGCTTTGTAAGGATGATGGAACTCTTCTATATATTGCCGGGCTCGTACCGCCAACTGCCTGCGGTGCTCGAGGCTACCCGACAACATTGTAAGAGCTTGCACCAGTTCATACTGAGTAAACGCATCTGGCAACTTGACCAAAACTTCGTTGGGCAATTCAGCCGCAGAGCCATTTGCATTGATGATAGTGGGAATGCCATGTGCCAGGCAATCCAGGATGGTGCCCGAGGTCTCGCCACGAGAGTTGCATCGCAATTGGACACCGGCATCCGCAGCGCATAAGTAATCGTTATAAAGCTCGGCGGAAGCAAAGCCGGTAATAACAATCCGATCAGAACAACTGCTTTCAGCAATCATTCTGGGAAGTCGATCGCCGACATAATTTTCACCCACGAAAACCAGATAGCCGTTGCCCCCAAGCCCCTGAGGACTAAGCAACCAGGCAGCGAGCAACTCGTGATTCATCTCGGCGGCGGCCAGAATCCCGAATGAACATGTAAGAAAAACATCTTCTGGAATACCCAACTTTTGCCGGGCAGCAATGCGATTGATTTCGTTCAACCCACGCAGGTGAGGAACAACCGCCCAATCACGGCCCATCGGGGCACCATACCATTTCTCGGCAAGCGTCTTGGAATAGCTCGAGTGAACAATGATTCCAACAGCACAATCGAGCACATCTTTGTTCATCGGGTAATGTTCGACTGCATACTCTCGTTTCGCATCGCTAGCATCCAGCAGCGCAGGGTAGCCGTGAGACCTGAACAATGCACGTGCGAACGCATGGCCTCCGACGACGTTCGATTGATGACTGACCGCACCGCTCAGGAAGAAATCATGTAGCACCACCACGCCAGGATATTTTTCGAGCAAATCGAACATGTGCGTGTGGAAATGCGAATTTCCGATTTGATACAAAATGCGATCGTACTCACGGAAATTTCTTTTAAACCAATCTACTGTTCTGATTCGGCAGACTCCGTTGGCCCAAGGATCAGAGACATTGTTTATCGCGATAATATCGACGTCATAATATCGGGTCAGCTCGGGAAGCAACTCGGAAGAATAATCAGCAATGCCGGATTTGTCCGGAGGAAGAGGTGAGAAAAATGCAAGCTTGTTGCGCCGTGCCTTGGCTCGCCTGGCGATCCGGACACTATCCGTGCCTTGTCGCGCGTGCGCGGCCTCGAACGCGTCCAGTGCCCTGCCTGCACTGACGTTCCATGAAAATAGCTTCGCCCGCTCGATACCGTGGCGCCCCAGGCTCAACCGCATATTCTCGTCGGTGAGCACCTGCGCCATCTTCGCTGACATCAGATCCACACGGGTCGCATCGAACAATGCGTCGGCACGACCAACGACTTCCGGGATACTCGAATTATCTGCAGCGATAACGGGAGCGCCGCAGGCCATAGCCTCCAACACCGGCATTCCGAATCCCTCATAGAGCGAAGGAAAAACAAAAAGCGTGGCCTCGTTGTACAGGCTGATTAAATCGTCATCCGGCACAAAGCCTGTCAGGACGACTTGATCCCCGGCGAGCCCTGCTCTAGATGCGAGCCCCAACAGGCGCTCCCGATCGCCGCTATCCACCCGGCAGACGATAGCAAGTTGAAAAGCATTCCTGATCGTAGTCGGCAGTCGTCCAAACGCATCGATCAACCCTTCGATATTTTTGCGAGGATCGATTCCGCTGGTGTACATAACGTATCGTCGGGTAAGCCCATAGCGCGATTTAAGTGCGGCAAGTTGCTCATCAACGATTGGACGTGGCGCAAAAACCGGATCTATCGTGGAAGAGATGTTTACGACCTGACGCGGGGGAAGATGCAGAATCGAAACAGCTTCTTGTGCACTGAACTCGGAAATGCCCAGCAAGAGATCGGCACTCTTAATGCCACGCAGCCGTCGATAATACCAATCGCGTTGTTTGGCGTTGGTAAGATATACATCAGGCCGCATTAGGGGAATGAGGTCATATAAAGTAACTGCCGTCTGCATATCAGAAGGCGGGACTACCTCTCCAACCGAGCTAACCACATCGTCATCCCAGCCTTCGAAGTGACTCGCGACGTGAATGAAATCGGGCTTCAATAAAGAAAGGTAATGTTCGCGAACCAGCTCTGCAGCCCGCTTCCGCCAGCTTCCTGCAGGCGCATGTTGCTCTGCCGTTCCCAACGGGGTGTCGACCACATGGATTCTATTTTGCGGAACCAGCGCCTCGAACACCTGTGCCACCGAGCCCACGGTGTCTGCCATCGCATTGTTCAGTAACAGATGAACTTGATGTTGACGACCGGGATCCTGAGCGAGCTCGGCCATCGCCCGTGCAAGCATCATCGAGTACCGGCCTATGCCGCGCTGGCCGTTAGCGCTCGACTGACACGCCTGCAAATCAATGACAATTTTCATTGGGTTTGTTTAAATTCGTTCTTCGTTCGAGGGCGGTTGAATCGCTAATAACACGCGGCGTGTAGAGAGAGGCAAAACGTCCAGGTATGTAGTCGCATCCTTTGTAATAGGCTGCAATGTGACTTCCTGAGGTGCGTCGGTCTCTTGATGAAAGGTACGATGCACCACCCCTCGAACCTTGGCATCCAGCGCCGGGGAAGCACGCAAGAACCAGGAAGCAGCGCGACGCACTGTTGGCGTTTTAATCAAGGTACATAAACCTGGAAATAAAAGAATGTTTTTAATCAGTTTGACAACAATACGCTTAAACATTTTCTTTTAGCCTGATCAAATTTTGCACATTGTCGCAGAAATCCGTTGGATAAACTTTATACATGCCCGTTATAGTTTGCAGGATCGCATCACGCTCCGCGAAAAAGCTGTCCAGCACCACGCTCAACCGCGCGTTAGAAAACGCCGCTTCCTCGCTTTGACGACTGCCTGTCTCGACAGTCCCAATTGCTACAGTCCAGGGCAAGATAGCTAGGATTAACTTAGTTTCACCTGCTCTTGGGGCCGCTGTGCATTCAATCAACGACCTTTTGGCCCGGATTTTCATTGAACTCAGGCCACCCCGCCCGATGATCCAATAGCGGCATCCTCGACTGCCCATCACGCTTGCGCGTGTACCCAGCGACTCCGGATTCCGTTGTACACAACTACAGGCGCACGCCACGCAACTGCCTACACTGGCCCTCGCTCCAGCACGGCACGGCACGGCACCAAGCATCATTCTTCAATTTTACGGGTCAGTCACGGAATTGTAAGAGCAATGTCAAAAATCGCCGCATCTAGACGTTGCATTGTTAAAGAATTTCATGGAAATCTGCATCTTTGCTGCAATTCAGGCTATCGCTAGCCTAAAAAGAAATGAAACATTACACTTATACATCAGAATGGGGCCAGATATCTCGGGTCGATATAATTCGCGTCGGAGCGCGAAAGCCATGGCTTCGTCAGCTATTCATGGTTGGAGCTGTTAGTGTATGGTCTATGCTAGTGATGCACTTAATACTTCTTACTCAACACTACATCTGAACTAAAAAACAACCGTTTATGCAACTAATTCCAATCATACTGTCTGGCGGCGCAGGCGCGCGTCTTTGGCCTGTATCGCGCGCGCTCCACCCAAAGCCATTCATGACTCTTGCCGATGGCGAAAGCCTTCTACAGAAGGCGCTATCTCGCGCCCGGCTCTTGCCGGGAGTAGTCGAAATTTCCACTGTCACAAGTCGAGAATTGTATTTCAAGACCGTAGATGAATACGCCGGAATGGGTCACACTAGTCCCGCCCTGCGCTACATGCTCGAGCCGTTTGGTCGTAATACGGCGCCTGCCATTGCAGCTGCTGCATTGGACGTTCAAGCACGGTGGGGCGATGACGTAATGCTGTTGATCCTGACCGCTGACCACTTGATTTCCCGCACCGATGCTTTTTCCACGGCTGTACAACAAGCGGGCGAATTGGCTGCCGCAGGGAAAATTGTCACGTTCGGCGTCAAGCCTGTGCGTCCCGAGATGGGCTATGGCTATATTCGTGCAGACGGCAACCGTGTCGTTGAGTTTGTCGAGAAGCCCGACTTGGCAACTGCCCAAAAGTACGTTGCCCAACAAGACTACTATTGGAACTCGGGCATGTTTTGCGCCCAGGCCGGTGTACTTATCAATGCGCTCCGCACGCATGCTTCCGAAGTTCTGACCACGGTTGGTGCGGCCTTGGCTGGCGCTCGCCAATTGCAGGGTGAGAAGGGTTCTCAAGTCGAGTTGCCCGCAGACCTTTTTGCCAGCGCGCCCGACATTTCCATAGACTATGCCGTCATGGAAAAGATCGACAACGCAGCCATTGTCCCTTGCGACATTGGCTGGAGCGACATCGGCTCGTGGGATGCCGTCGCCGATATCGGCGAATCGGACCAGAACAGCAATACTCTCGACGGTGAAGTACTGCTGCACGATGCTCAAAACTGCTATATCCGCAGCGACGGCCGATTGATCGCCGCTGTCGGTGTCCGCGATCTCCTGATCATCGACACATCGGACGCTTTGCTCGTCGCCGACCGTTCTCGCGCTCAAGAGGTCAAGGCCATTGTCGGGCAGCTCAAGGCACGCAACCATGACGCCTATAAGTTGCACACTACCGTGCACCTTCCCTGGGGCACGTACACGGTGCTAGAGGACGCCGACAACTACAAGATCAAACGCATTGTGGTCAAGCAAGGCGCGGCGCTTTCGCTACAAATGCATCACCATCGAAGCGAGCACTGGATCGTAGTATCGGGTACTGCCAGGGTGGTCAATGGCGACCGCGAGCTGTTGGTGGCTACCAACGAATCCACCTACATTCCGGCCGGCCACAAGCACCGCCTGGAAAATCCCGGAAAGATGGATCTCGTCATGATCGAAGTACAAAGCGGCGCTTATTTGAGAGAAGACGACATCGTCCGCTTTGACGATGTCTACGGTCGCTGTTAGGTAGTGCGGTGCGCTACGGCGCACCGTGACAGATCAGGTCAGCTCTGCGTAGATACCAGCCAGTGCACGAGCCGCTCGCTCCCAACTGAACTGCAGGACGCGTTCGCGACCTGCTTGGATCAGATGCGCCCGTAAGCCGGGGTCATGAGCCACATCGGCCATGGCTCGAGCAATGGCCGACGTGTCCAAGGGATCTATCAGAACCGCCGCCTGCCCTGCCACCTCGGGCAGCGAGCTGACCCGTCCTGTAATGACCGGCACCCCCGACGCGAATCCTTCTAACACCGGAATACCAAAACCCTCGTAAATCGATACGAAGCTCAGCGCCAATGCCCAGCGATAAACGTTGCGTAGTGCGGCCTCGCTTCCTATGTCGCGTAACCAATGCACGTTGCTGCTTGCATCCGCCTGCAGCGTCTGCAGTCTAGCTACTGTGTGCTCACACCGCCAACCCGGCTTGCCCACTACGACGAAGGGATGAGATTTTCGGACGTTTGTCGGCAAGGCCAGATACGCGTCAAGCATACGATCCAGGTTCTTGCGCGGTTGGAAAGTACCAATGGCCAGAAAATAGTCCGTCAAAGGGATGCCGACTTCAGAAACTGGCGGCGACTCGGACGGCAATGGCGACAACCATTGCTCTCCAATACCTCCGTGCACTACTCGAATACGAGACGCGGAAACGCCGAAATATTCGACCACCTCAGTGACCGCGAACTGTGACACCGCGACGACAATGTCTGCATGGCGTGCCATGCGCTTCATCACGTGATTTTTCACGCTCCGCAACCTTGGAGAGACCCATTCCGGATACTTGAGCGGGACCGCGTCGTGCAAAGTCGCGACCGATGGTTGTGCGGTCTGTACGATTCGATGGTCGGTAAAGTGCACGACATCGGCAAGCGTATGCAGTGTCCCAGGCAGACCCAGGACGTCTTTCAACACGTAGCCGCCATAGCCGTTACGGCTGGCCCAGTCGGGTTGTCGACCCAATTCGAACGGTAGCACCCGCAGACCCAGACCAGGCAGGCTATGCGCCAGCGCGGCTGTGTACACACCGATACCGTCGCGCGGTCGGCCATCCGCAATGGTGCCTGCAGACAACGCGACTTTCACGACCGCGGCTTTATCAGGCAGAGACGACATCACTAGGCGCTGCGGGCATATCCACACGGATATCGGAAATGATCTTCCCATGCCCCATGCTGATGCGACGATTGCACAAGCGCTTGATCGTGTCCTCGCTGTGAGAGGCCATGATCAGAATTGAAGAATTTTCCACCATGTCTTGCAACCGCTTTGAAGCCTTTTCGTTGAACGAGGCATCGCCTACAGATAACCACTCATCCATCAGGATGATGTCTGCCTGGATGCTGGTAGAAACGGAGAAGGCGAGTCGCAATTGCATACCACTCGAATAGGTACGTACCGGCATATTCAAATAATCGCCCAACTCGCTGAACTCGGCAATTTCGTCCATCTTCTCATTGATTTCCCGTTGGCTCATGCCCATGACGACACCGCGCAGGAATATGTTCTCGAAGCCGGTCGCTTCGCCGTCGATGCCTACGGAGATATCCGTCAACGATGCAATACGCCCCTCGACCTCCAACGACCCCCTGGAGGGTGGATAGACACCCGACAGCACGCGTAGCAACGTGGTCTTGCCCGCGCCATTGTGACCGACCAAGCCTACGCGATCACCCGGCCGGAATTCGAAATTCAAGCCATCTAGTGCCCGGACAGACACTTTAGTGCCTGCGTCGCTGGCAATGCGCCCCCCTGTTGTAGCGTTCAACACACGCTTTTTCAGCGACCGATGTGACGCGTTAAATACGGGAAACTCCACTCCCAGCTGGGAGGCCTTTATCAATGCTGACATATCAAATCCAGTAAGCGATGCGATTACGGGCTCGAGCCAATAGCCACGTCGCTATCAATGCCGAAATAGCCAGCATGCCAAAGCTCACCAGCCAGTTGATCAGGGCAGGCACTTGCCCGAGCAACGGCGCACGCACGATATCCAGCACGTGACTGATAGGGTTCAAACCGGCAACCCAGCTATGCTGGGCTGGCAAGGACTCAGCCTTCCACATGATCGGACTCAGGAAATAGCCCACAGTGACGAGGTTCTGTACGACGGGCACCATATCTCGATAACGGGTGCACAGAATCGCACAGCCCAGCGAAATGAAATACAGAATGCTCGACAACAACAGCATGCCCGGAATTGCGATAAGCGCAACCCACGACCATCCATTCCCCACGAACGATACGACAAGGATGACGATCAAGAAGTTATGCAGGAAAATGATGAAGCTGCGTACGAGCAAACGCAATAGATAGGTTGGAAATGGCAACCGGCGCTGCTTGATAAGGTGCTCGAACTGCGTGAATCCCGTTGTAGCCTCGTTCATCTGCAGCGCAATATATGTCCAGATGACATTACCTGCAGCGAAATACGGCAGGTAATCGAGCACATTCATTTTAAACAGCGTGGACCACAGCGCACCCAACGTACTGATCAGGACGGCAGTACTGATGGTCAGCCAAAAAGGGCCGAGCACCGAGCGCCGATAACGCTGCTTGATATCGTGCCATGCAAGCAGTGCCCACAATTCCGGCTGGCGGAGCGCAGCAAGAAACTCTCGCCTGACAGAGGAATAGAACAATTTGACTCCATATTTCACCACAGTGTGGTGACACAACTAAAAGAATGCCGAAACAGGGCGACGGCTTAAATTGAGGAAGCTCTGGTGCCCATAGCTGGGCGTCCCAGCACGTCGCGGTAGAGCGAAGTATATCTTTCCGTCATCGTCGACTCGCTGAATTCTTGCGAATAGCGGTCTCGTGCGGCCTGCCCCCAACGAGCGATGGCGCTGTCGTCGTCCCACATGCGATCCAGAGCGTCAGCCAGCGCTTCCACATCCCGTGGTGGAATCACTAAGCCGGTGAGATCGTGCTGATTGACGAAACTCGTGCCCGTGCCAATCTCACAGGTCAACATCGGCACGCCTAGCGCTGACGCTTCGGCCAGCACGATGCCGAACGCCTCGGAACGTTTGTGCGAAGGCAGCACCAGCGCGTGTGCACCTGCTATCAGCGCGTTCTTGTCGTCCTCCTCCAGCACCCCGGCGAAAAGGGTCTGCCGTAATCCCAAGGCATTGGCCTGCTCGGCAAGCTGGGCCTGGTCGCCTCCTCCCCCGCCAATCACCATCGGATAATCACGTCGCTTCAACGCCTTTAGCAAGAAGGCCAACCCTTTGTAATATCGGGGCACACCTACGAATGCAAAATACTTTGGTCCCAGATGTCGCTGCCAATTGCCGACCGCACTTGCCGCCGGTAAGACCTTCGGACGCGCTATACCGATGGGAATGACATGCAGACGATCACGGTAGCGACGCAGGACGGAACTACTCGCGGCATACTTGGGCGAAGTGGCCACGATAGCCGACTGCCGGCTTATGAACCAGTGCCGCAACGGCGCGTAAAATGGCTCCAGCCATGGCTGGTTGACGATGTCCGAGTGATAGGTCATGACCATCGGCGTTCGTACCCGAGTGACCAGCGCGGCAATATCAGCCATCGGCCAGGGAAAATGCACATGCACGATGTCCGACTGTGCCGCCAGCGCCTTGAAATGACGTACGAAAGCGCGCGACAAGCCGGTAGAGGCGACATACAGGTCTTGTGAGCACCGGATCAGCCGATAGCCCTCAGGCATGATCTGATCGCTTTCAAAATTCGGGCTGAGCACCAGCACTGTGCACTGCACCCCGTGCTGGCTCGCGTTTTCAGCGAGGGTTTTGATGACTTGCTCGATGCCACCGTAAGTATCGGGAAAATATGTCTTGAAAACATGAAGTACTTTGATGGGTGGCATACCAGATCTATTATGATCAGCAACCATCATTTTAGACGCCCACGTCGCCGCAACACTAGCCACCGGGGCATTCCAAACGTTACCAACGATCGATACAGCCACACATACGCCGCAGCGAACAGCACCGTGAACACCATCAATACCCACTGATGGCGCCAAAACAGCATTGCAGGCATGACACCCAGCGACGATAGAATCCACAGGTAGGGAGAAGTGAGCGCATTGCGCTGAACCATATATCGCCGCTCGGTCGAGCCGATTCCCCACCGCACCAACCGTTTGTAGATCAGCATGTGCAGATGCACGCCGTCCGGCATGCCAGGCGAACGCCCCTGGACGAACCGTTTTCGATAAATCGAGAACAACGTCTCGAATACGGGATAGATGCATAACAGCAACGGGAACCAGGCCGAGACGTTTGGGTGCCGATACAGCAACAAGACCGCCGTTGCCCCCATCATGAACCCGATGAAATAAGCCCCGCCGTCGCCCAGGAAAATCAATCCGCGCGGATAGTTCCAGATCAGGAAGCCGCAGATCGCGCCGATCATGCTGACGCTGGTGGCGACCAGCAGCCGATCGCCCAAATAGAACGACACATAAGCAAAGCCGGCGAAGATGATGGCCGCGACTACGGCCGCCAAGCCGTTGTAGCCATCGATGATGTTGATGGCATTGGCAGATCCACCGGCGACAAACATCGACACTAGCAGCGACACCAGAGAAAACTGCAATAGCCAGTCGACCCCCCATATGTCCAGGCGGACTACCTTTGCGTCGAGGAAATAGAAAGCCAATAATCCCGATACCATGGCCAGCAACAGGCGAGGGGTAGGCGCGACTCGTTTGGTGACGTCCTCGACCAGCCCGCCCAGGAATGCGGGCAGCGAAGCCACCAGCAGAAGCAAGAACGCCCCGGACAGCTGGCTTTCGCGAAATATGGTGACTACGCACCCCGCCAAGGCAGCGGCCATGATCGCCGTGCCCCCTACTCGGGGCACGGCCCCCACGTGGAACTTCTGGGCGCCTGACGTATCGTGATCGCCCGTGAATTTGGCATGCAGCCGTGCATAACGCACAAGCAACAGCGTGACCGCCCCAGACACAAAAAACGGCACAAAAATGTACCACATAACAGACTCGACACGCTGAAAAGAGATGGCCGGCGATTCGGATGAGTTACAAGCGCTCGAACGCCACTCGTGGGTCACACGCCGCGCGGTATGTAGCAAATTATACGCTTACGACCTAGGCCTGCCAGTGGCGAAAGTTTGACCAGATCGATCAGTACGACACAAATAAGTACTACCTATGGCGTGGCACCCCATTTTGCGCGAATATAAAAACATACCTATACAAAAACGGTAGGAGACAATCATGCGTATATCAGATTGCGAGTGGCTGCACGCCACCAAACATCAAACTTGGGACGCGCTCACAGATCCAGCGGTGCTGCAAAAATGCATTCCGAGCTGCGCTCAGGTCACCCGGCTGTCCGCCAACGACTATCACGTCAGCCTGCAACCCAAGGTGGATGGCGCCAGCACCCCCTACGAGGGCGAAATCATGTTCTCGGAAATCGATGAGACCTACAGTTGCACGCTGGCCTTCGAAGGCAAAGGCGCGGCGTCTGGTATGGTGATCGGGACGGCGCAGATCAATCTGTCCGATCGCGAAAACGGAACACGATTGACCTACGCGGTGGCGGCTTGCGTAGGCGGCAAGCTAGGCGAGCTTGGCGAGAAGCACGTGACGGCCGGTGCCCAGCGCATTATCGACAAATTTCTGACCGCCCTCGGCGCCCACGTTGCCGCCCTGCCGCGAGAGCCGGCGCCAAGGCCAGCCGAGGCGCCCGAGCCCAGAGGCATCCGTAATCCGGTCATGACCTGGGCGGTACCGGTGTTGGTCGCCGTGGTGCTGGTGGGCTATCACACGTTTTTCAGGTAGCCCTGCCGTAACAGTGTCAGACTCGAAACACTGTTTAGCGTGTCCGCAGCGAATTAAGGTTTAGGCGGGTGAGGATGCTGGTGTGAAACAATAGGTAGGGTGCTATCCTATCTCGCATGAGCTCCTCGCCCGCTGCGCCCAATCCAGACTCGGCCCCACAAGCCGGGCAGCCCGGGCGCACTCGCCGCGAACTGCTATTGGCCATGGCCGGCATTGCCGCCACGGTCGTCCTGGTGGCGTTCGACTCCACCATTGTCACCACCACCCTGCCGCGTGTGGCGCAGGCGCTGGATGGTTTATCGCTCTATGCCTGGGTAGGCAGCGGTTATCTGCTGGCGACGGCAGCATCCATCATGATTTTTGGACGGCTTGGCGACATTTTCGGACGCAAGCCGCTGCTCATGCTGTCTCTGGTCATCGTGGCCTTGGGATCGGTAGCCTGCGGGCTGGCTCAATCGATGCCGCAGCTCATCAGTTTTCGGATCGTTCAGGGCATCGGCGGTGGCATGATGATCGCGACGGCATTTGCCGCACCCGCCGATCTGTTTCCCGACGCAAAGGAGCGAGTGCGCTGGATGGCCATCGTGTCTGCCGCTTTTGCCATGTCCAGCGGCATCGGCCCGGTCTTGGGCGGGGCCGTGACGCAGGCGCTGGGCTGGCGCGCAGCGTTTTTCGTGGTGCCGATCTCTGCCCTGGCCGCCATGTTTCTGGTGGCGCGCTACTTCCCCA
>Ga0228655_1000350_pt1 | contig 17391 bp, 17 predicted proteins | sample 67DmetaG_FD_182742 | JGI IMG/M metagenome (GOLD analysis project Ga0228655, IMG submission 182742) | Seawater microbial communities from Monterey Bay, California, United States - 67D | ecosystem: Environmental > Aquatic > Marine > Coastal | place: USA: California | collected 2016-11-15
ACACTTCTCAAACAATGCCCACTCTGGGTCTACTTTTTCTTTAACTTCACCAGTTTTCTTTTCTTTTATAGGTGTCATGTTCTTATCATCTTTAAAGAAACCATCTTTAGTAATGATACGATTTTGCACACCGTCATACATTGTTACGTTATCTGAAATTAACTGAAAGTAATCACTATCACTTGATACAATAATGTGATTGTCATTTGGATGTGCCTCGATGAATAGTGCAATCATATCATCTGCTTCGGCTTCGGGATTTTGTAATAGTGTTACGTTTGTTTTTTCATCTAAGAATGTAATCATATCATCATATGATTGATACATGATTTGGTCTTCTTCTTGTTCTCTGACACTCTTAGCCATACGGGCGACTTGTCTGTTCTTCTTATATGGTTCATAGAAGTCTTTACGCCAACTACGACCTTCTAAACAGAACACGGCATGGTCTGCGTTGAATTTGTTATAACATAGTTTTACACTACTAAGCATAATATGATATGCCATACCAATTTTCATATCAATACTAGCACCACGCATTGCAACGTGTTTTGCTCTATGATACATATTAAACGAATCTACTAGAATGAATGTAGTCATGTGTTCCCCATTTTATGAATAAGTTAATACCATTATAACACGATTAATGATAAACGTCAAATTAATAGTACTCAGAGGTATTTTTATCTGTTTTAACCTTGCTAATGATTAGACCATCTTTGCTATCCGTCATTACACTTTTTCTGACACCTTCTGCATCTTCTAAATCATTCAGCACAATATTCTTACATAAATCATTAAACCAGTTGTCAACAATTTGGTCTTGTTCAAGACCTTCATATCCGTTTTCTGCTAGATACTCTACGAACTGGTCATTGAAATCTAATTCAAAGAAACCTTGTCCTGGTTTATCTTTATCTAATTCCATACCAACAACTCTGACATATTCTTTGCCTTGTAATGTTGCCATGTTTTTATCGTGTGCATGTTGGTCTATATGACCATACTTGAAGTTAATCTTTTCAAGTGCAATTGCTTGTTCTTTTTCGTCAACAATTCGTCTAGCAATTGCTCTTTCTTTTTCTTCTGGTGTGCCAAACCAGTTAGATGGATTTAGTGGATTGCTCATCTATATACTCCTTTCTTTGGTTGTTCTTTTTGTTTTCTTATCATTGCTTTAGACATATAAGGTTTAGGTATTTGAAATCCTCGCTTTTTTCTTCCAATAGGAACTTTTGCCCATCTATCAATTATATTGCCTTTCTTGTTCTTATACTTAACACGAACAAGTACATCTTTAATCTTTGATTGGATATCAAACAATGCTTGTTTTAGTCCTTTGTATTCTTTTGATTCTATTTCTGTACCATCTAACGTTTCAAACGTAAATGTTTTCATCTTACTGCTCATTTGTTTCCCTTTCATATTCAGTGAAGTCGTAGTCTTTATCTCTCCAGACTTCGTTATCTTCTTCATCTAAAATTTTAATCCATTCAATGTCAAAGTCGCCTAGCCCAACTGGTGTTTCATTTTCTGGTTCATGGTCGACTGCATTCTCACCCAAATCGTCCATTAAATCATCTAAACTTTCAGCAGTGTTTCCTTCACGTACAAAGAATTTCTTTTCAGCATCGTAGTAGTTAACTTCCCATAGAACTGTGAAGTTTACCATCCTATTTTCTCCCATGGAACATCTTTATTACCAAAGTGTCCATATGTACAGTTTTCACTATACTTATAAAAATCAAATAAACCAAATCTATCAATGATTCCTTTTGGTGTTAGGTCAATGTTTTCTTCGATATACTTTTGGATAGTTCTATTGTGTCCATTACTATCTACATAGATACTCGTTGGCTCTTTAACACCGATAGCATAACTCAATTGAATTTGACACCAATCTGCCATGTTATCTGCTACAACATTCTTTGCTAACCATCGTGCCATGTAGGCGGCACTTCGGTCGACTTTTGTTGGGTCTTTTCCAGAAAAGGCACCACCACCATGGGGAGCATAGCCACCATAAGTATCAACGATAATCTTACGCCCGGTAAGTCCTGTGTCGCCATCAGGACCACCAATGACAAACTTGCCTGTAGGATTAATATGCCATGTAGTGTTTTCATCAATTAAATCTCCCATTACATTATTAACTGCTTCACCAACTGTACTTTTAAGAAGTTGTTCAGAACCCTCGGTATGCTGTGTACTTACAACAATCTGGTCAGCACGTTTTACTTTACCACCTTCATATTGTAAACTTACTTGTGATTTCGCATCTGGTAATAGAAATTTATAAGCAGTATTTCGTTTCTCTTTGAGGTCTTTAAGTATCTCGTGTGCGTAATATATAGGTGCTGGTAGCATTGCATTGTTTTCATTAGTTGCATAACCAAACATTAATCCTTGGTCTCCAGCGCCGAAATCATCGGTTCCTAGTGCGATATCGCCTGATTGTGAATGTATTTCATTATAGACTTTTAGTCTTTCCCAATGAAAGCCTTCTTGTTCATATCCAATTTCTTTAACTGTATAGCGGACAATTTCTTCTACATCGTCCTTACTAACATTAAAGTTCTTTACTTCACCCGCTAACGTTACGTGGTTAGTAGTTACAAGTGTTTCGACTGCAATCCTTGTAGTTTCATCACCATTTTTTAGTCCAGCATCTACCATTCTATCACTAATCTGGTCAGAAACTTTATCTGGATGACCGTCGCTTACACTCTCGCTTGTAAAAATATAGTTGTTCATTCGAATCCTTAATAAAAGTTAATAGTTATCTACTATTATACAAAATAATAGACCAAAAGTCAAGTGGTTTTATTCTATTGTCTTTCCCAAGTATGCTCAGAAGTCAATTTAAAACTGCCAAAACATGGCATATTCCAACGCTCTGGTTCTATCATACTTAAAAACAGCCCATTATTACCTTTGTAAAGATGATATATTCTGCCTACTACAGGATTGATATTACATGTGGCATTATACACCATTTCAGTATCTTCTGTTAGTTTGGCTAATCTAAAGTATTCTTCTTTGAGTTCTTCAAATTTAGAAGTAAGTTGTGCCCGAGCATTTGCTCCTCGTTCTCTTTTCTTAGATAATACGGCAGGAACTGTAAATGCTGGTGCTCCTACATTTGTAGGATAAGGAGATAATCCAGGATTATCTGCTACTAAGTCTGGCTTCTTCACTTTTCTTGTAAGATAGAATATACGTCATACCCAGCATCACGTAATTTAGCACCGCCACCTAAAAACTCAAGTTCCATTATACTTAATATACATGAAACGTTTGCTTCACATCTTTCTATCAACTCAATGGCAGCCTCAAGTGTTCCGCCTGTTGCTATAACATCATCAATAATCAGAACTTTATCATCTTTTTGTATTGCATCTATTTGTAAATGCAATTCATCAGTTCCATATTCTAATTCATATTCAGTAAAGATTGTTTCTCCTGGTAGTTTACCTTTCTTTCTAGCCATTGAGAATGGTATACCAGTTTGAGAACTCAAAGCACCTGCCATTGGAAATCCACGAGCATCTAAACCAACTATTTTATCAAATTCTACTTTACCTTTTGCTAAAAGATAATCATCAAACAATGACATTACATTCTTTAAGCCTTTAGGTGCATTAAAGATACTTGCCATATCCTGATAGAGTACTCCAGGCCTAGGATGGTCTGGAATAACTCTAATCAAGTTTTGAATAGTTTTTGGGGTTGGTTTTATAATAGTCACAAGTTGTTTTCTAACTCTGTAACTCTGCTTCTAATTTTACAATCTCTTCTTTTAGATGTAGTTTCTTTAATTTCAATTTAGAAACAACTCCATCTTCCGTATGCATCTTAAATGCAGTAATGATTCCGTTGTCTAAATCTCTGTGTTGTTTCTTAAGATAGATGAGGCGTGTACGTTTCTTCTCGTCTACGTCTGGTCGTATTGGTGTAGTCATATCCATTAACTCCTATATAAGACCTCTCTCAGATGTATTTATATTATTAGTTACCGGCTTTTGCAGGTAAAATATATTCATATAAACCTAGACCACTATCAACTGAAATCATCATAGCACCTTGGTCAGAGAGTTTCATATTCATGGTACTTGTGTCACTTAGTCTAAGAATAGTTAGAACTGTTGATAATGGAAAACTCCACCCAGTCTTTAATTCGCCTTCAACATTTGATGCAAATGGAAGTTCTACTTTATCTGTTGAACTATCACCAATATAGAATACTAAGTTACCATCAACTGTTCTTGCAGTAAGCAATGGGTCAAATGCACCTAGAATACCTGCAAAGTATTGTAAGTCTTTGATTGCTTTTTGTGATGGCATAATTTCTACATTCCATGCCGCACCTCTGAAAGTTGCAGTTTTAATTTGGGCATCTACTAATTCACTTACGATTACTCGATATGAACTATCAAACCCACCTGGCATTGAGAAGTTAAGTTCGGTAGTAACGTCTGCACCATTACGTGTTTCTGTGCCTACTTTAACATCTGACTCAATTGCATTGCCTTCTTTATCTTCACTAGTATAACTAAGAAGACCACTAAGAACGCCTAGTCTACCTAGACCAAACTTTCCTTCGAATTCAGGAACTGGCGTGTGTAATTTGCCACTTAATACAACAGTACGGTCTTCGTCCATCGCATCGATTGTAGTCCCCTCTTTATCTGTTGTCACTTTAGCCGCTTGGATAATACCTAGCGAATGTGTGTGCTTCACAATATCTTTTAAAATATCACGCATTTTTGCTCCTTTTGATTAATATTAATTTATTATAACACAATTTAGAACCATTTGTCAACCTATAAATCGAATAGATTATCAAATGTTTCTGATGCATTTGCATCACTCATATCCCAATTTAGTACTCCAATTAGGTTATCTAGTTTCTTATCAACAATAGTCTGTTCCATTAACTCATGGTCAAATGGCAAATCTTGGAACCATTGTGGTATTTTTGTAGCATCTACAGGATATGCAACACTTTTCAACTTAAATGTATTTGGCTTTAGTTTACATATAATACATTTCATACCATCTACAATTTCTACTGCATATCGGTCTTGATTAAGTTCTCGCAACATATTCCAGTTTAGTGCGGCAGATACGTGTCCAGGAAGATGCACTTTATCTCTTTTAGATTTATCACCGCCGTTATTCAAATCTCTTGCCATTGCCTTCTTGGCGGCATTCACTCTGTTCTTGTATGAAGTCAAATTATTCACACGGGACTGAGAACCTTTTTCCCAACCAGGCTTTGCTCTAAACTCTTTCTTAAACTCTTTAACCATCTCAATAACGTCTTCTCTGCTACCATCAGTCAACACTTTCAATAGTACTTCACTGAGAAAGTTTTGCATATATCCAGGAGTATCAGAACGTTTTAGGTCAAGACCCATTGCTTTAATCTTTCCTGGCTTACCATCAACATCTCTGCGTTCACCGTCATCATCATAGATGAGCATTGCGTATCGTTTCTTTTTAATAAAGATACCTTGTGTCGCACAGTTCTCACGACCAGCAACAATAATCTCACCTTCTTTTCTAGGAACATTAAAGAATGTTTTCATAAAATCTGGAAAACTTTCGTTCACTTGATTCGCTACCTCGTCATACAAAGATAACACTTTATCTTTATCCCACTCAATAGTTCCATCATCAATCTCTTGTTTGTAAACAGGATACATTGAATAGTAAATGGAGTCTGTGTCACCGTAGATAACTGCTGGACCTTTGTAATCATATGCACCTGCAATAACTTCATTTGTCTTAGCACCCATATGTCGAGTAATGCAACGACCTGTTAGAGTTGTACTCTGACCAATACGTTTATCATAGAATCGACAACCTTGGTTCAAAATCGCACCATATAATGAGTTCAAGTTAATCTTCTTAACAAGTTGTCGTTTATCCCAGAATGCTATTTCTTCTTTATCACCGGCTTCAATTGCCTTTTTCTTGTTCTGTTGCATCACTTGTCGTTCTGCATACCACCGTTCTAATAAACTTGGAATAATACCTTGAACGTCTTGCTTGAAAATAGTACCATTGGCTGTAAGAGTCCAGTTCAATTCACTATTGTATATTAAATCATATGCTTCTGCGCCTGATAGTGCTTGTGTTGTTTTGTTTTCTTCCCATGGTGCATCTTCTAAGACTAAAGTAATATTACTTGCTTTGTCTTTCTCATTAACTAAACGAAATTCTTCTGAACTAAACGTTTCGTCCCATGCTTGAGATGAACCGTATGTTTTAGCACCAGTCTTTCTGCCCTCTGATATTCTATCACCAATAAGTTTATTTGTAAAGTCTGGTCTTAGTTGTCCAGCAATAGTTTCTGGTGACATATTCATTGCACGAATAACTGAAGGATAAAGAGAGTTGATATCAATACCTGCTACCCACTTCTGTAAACCTTTCTTGGGAACTGCCACAAAAGCACCAGCGGCCTTCTGCATTTCTAAGTCATGTAATTCTTCGTCACTCAAATCAACATCATCATCTGACCATTCACGTCTCTTTCTGTCAGGAACAACCATACCACGTCTGTGTGCTTCGTTAATGATTGCTTGTTCTGTAACTGCAACTGCGCCCATTGTTGTTTTGATATTAACAGTGTTATCGTGGGCAATTTCATTTGCTAGTTCAATAAATCTTAATTTCTTATCAATCTTATCAAGTAGTGCAACGTCTTGTCTGTTGTATTCTACAAATTTATAAAAGTCATTGTTATATAATTGGTCTAATGTGCCTTCATAGGCAGTTTTCTTTTCACCAACTTCGTGTTCACCAATAGTATCAAGTGAGTAGGAATGCATTTCGTGGTAAGTATACTTACGATATAGTTCTAAGTAGTCTAAGTGAATTCTTCCGAACAAGTCAAACGTTTCTTGTTCTTTACCATATTTTACTATCTTACGTTTCTGAGGAAATAAATCCCAAAGACACATCTTGCGTGTATGCGACTTACTTAATACCTCAGTTATTCTATTAACAGTATAGGGAATATCATAACCTTCAGAGTTCCAACCAGTTAACACATCTGCATCTTCAATGACATCCATGAAATCATTCAGCATATCTGCTTCACTTAGGTATAGTTGAGTGTTATCAAATTGCTCACAAATACGTTGGGCTTCTTCAAGACCTTCACCACTTCTCATCGACTTGGGTGGGATAGCAAGAGTCACAAGCAAGTCTAACCATTGAAGATGTACTGTGATTGCTGTGATTGGCATGAATGGGTCACTAGGGTCAGCAAATCCCCGATTTGCATCGAAGTCTGTTTCGATATCGAAAAAGGCAGTATTTAGAGTAGGCGAATCAAGACCATTATAATTCTCACTCAAACACTTAACTTCAGGCTTCATATCACTTTCGTAAAATGTCTTGCCTGTGTTTATCTTTCGTTCTTTATGGAGGTCTTTGAGACGTTTACATTTGATTTGACGAACTTTGTCACCATGAATACTTACATGGTCACCGCGTGGGTCTTTCACATAGAAAGTACGCCACGCTGGATAATCATTGTAAACTCGTTTACCTTTACTTCTTTCTACAACTTGAACAATATCTTTGTCTTTGTTGTAGAATGCATCTACATAACTCAAAGAGTACGACCAACTGTTTCTAAGATAGTTTCCATATCTTCAAAGTCTTGGCGAGTTTCGGCAAGTTTTGCCTTGTGTGCCACAGAGATTGCTTTGTTTAAAACTGCTGGTTTGACATCGATTTCTTCAGCAATTGCTCTTACAGTATCACGTAATCCACCTTTGAGGTCTTCACATTCTTGTAGAACTAGGCAGCCTTCATTCACTAATTGAATGAGTTTTGCTTTTTCTTCTTCATTAATTGCGTCAATTGACATATAAATCTCCTATAAGTTGGACAATAAAAAAGAGTGCTTTTACACACTCTTTATATATTAACATAGGTGACTTACAAAGTCAATAGATTTTTATGATTATTTGGCTTGTTTTTCTGCATCTTTCATGGCTTTTTCTACCATGTCATTCGCATGTTGCTTAGATGCCGCAAGAGGATTACCGAAACCAGATTTATCAGCCGATTTTGCTAAAGCACCCTTGGCAAAATCCTTAACTTTAGTGCCAACTGCTTTTATTTTATTCTTTGTTAAATCTCTTTTCGCTTGTGCTACTTGTGATGGAGTAGCGCCTGTGCCACCACCAATCTTTTTGCCCATATTAGCAATCATTTTGCCTTGTGGACTATTAACATTATGCTGTTTGCCACTTTTATCTTTTATCATTCCATTTACTGCACCCTTTGCCGCACCTCTGGCTACTTGACCTTTAACACCTTTAGATGCTAATGCGCCGCCAACTGCTTTTGCCGCTTGTCCTAATGCTGGTAAAATCTCATCAATACGTTTGCCTTCTTTGATGCCTTCACTAAGTTTGCTAAATGCAAAGTTTGATAGTTTAAGCATACCTTCTTTGGTTCTTAGCATGTTGTCAATTTTTTCTTGTGTTTCTGGCTTAACTGCATCATATACTTGTGATACTGCTGATGCTGTGTATAAATCTACTTTCATCTTGCCATCGTCAAATTTTACTTGTTGATTTTGTTTGTCTGCTACAATCTTTTTAATCGTATCAATTGCTTTATTGTTACTCTTTGGTTTCATATCCATAACTTTTAAGAATTCGTCTCTAGCCGCAATTGCTTCTTCGTCTTCTTTGTTTGCACCTTCATTTTTGGCTTTCCATTTTGCTTCTAATTCTTCTATGTCGTTATAATAATCTTTATCCCATTCATAGCCATCTGCTTCTAATTCTTTCCACTTTTCTGGGTCAGAAGTAGTCGTACCGTAAGAGGCGGTGCCAGTATCTTTTCTGTACTTTCTCATTCCTGACGCTTTATAATCTTTTTTCATTTTAGCAACCATATCATCTCTGCCCCAAAATGAACCTTCTTTTAAACGAGCATCTAATTGAACATCATCATAGCCTTGTGCTTTATATTTGTCATGTAATCGTTTTGCTTCTTCGTAAGATAACCAATGGTCATTAACTTCAGTACCACCAACCCAAACAGTATATTCCATTTGAGAACCTTTTACTGTTTTGTCATATTCTTCTTTAGACATATCACCATGATAGTCATCATAAGATTCTGCTTTAGAAAGTATCATATCTTTCCATTCATATCTTGGGTCACCTGCTTTAAAACGTTTCCATGCTTCAGTATTATTATCTTTGTCTGCTTGTGTTACTTCCATTTTACGTGGTTCAGGATAATTACCTTCTGCCAAATGTGCATCAATACCTGCTGTTGATTTCATTCCCCAATGTTTAGCCGCATTCTTTGCCGCATCATAAGATGATACTGCATGAGTTTCATGTTTGCCTTTTTTGGCATGAACGCAAATGTAAGGACGTTCTTTTTGTTCTGTAAGTTGTGTCAGTTTCATAAGCCTTCTACCTTTTAATCATTGGTGATTTGACAGGATGTTTATATGATAAGTTGCCTACTTCGGCACTATATCCCATCTTAGTTTTCTTTTTTTTCTTAGATTTTTTAGATGCATATATGCTCTGTTTTGGGTCACCACCACCTAATGGAGATGCCACAGTGGCTATACCACCAGCACTTGTCATTTCACCTAATATCTCATGTATTTTCATAATAGTATTTATCTAAATTGTTTTAAAACGAGTTCATCAAAATGTGGAAATTCAGACTTATATGAGATTCCTCTTCTATCTTCTAGCATTTTAAACTCTTCTGAAGCAAGATTCTTCATCTCTGAACTGACCCTAGAATTTAAAATTTGATTTCTGAGTGATTTTAACATGGTAATATACTCATTTTTCTTATAAAGGTTAGTCATTTCATTCTCCATATACTCTATCTGTTCTGACACAGCATCAGCATGGCGACTACTTAACATTGATATAGATAAATGTCGTGGTTCTTCTATATAGTTGATTAGAAACCATACCTTTCGCTTATAGTCATGTTCTGCTAACTTATTGTTTATATAGACAAGATAGTCTTTAAAATACGGCAGAGATAAGGCATTATGGGCACAACCAAATCCTATAACTAGATTCTTCAATCTTGTTGACTCTGTTAAGAACATATCTAAGTTATTGTCCCACGTCTTAAAGTCCATTCCCCACCGAATTAGTTCTGCTCTCTCGTTAATTGCTTCTCCAGATAATTGCATAATGTATATTATGTTAGGAGTACGTTCAATCAATTCAATAAATTTCGTAAATTTCTTTTTAGGAAAAGCCATACCAGTTGTGATTGTAACTGTTACTTCTTGCTCTGGCTTTACATGGAATTTTGAAAGGTATTCTAGGAATACATACATATGGTCAGTAAAGAAAGGTTCACCGCCTAATAGACTTAAATTAATAGTAGGAGCATCTGCTAATGTAGTATTGAAATACTCGGTCAGTAAATCCATTACTTTATGAAATATCTCATCTTCAGTATCAGGATATCGTTCCTTCAATTCTTTTTGCCATCTTGAACTGAGTTGTGGTCCACAATATACACAGGCTAGATTACACTTGTTTGTCAGTTCAAGTTCGATAAAGGTAGCAGGAGTATCATAATCAAATTTAATAGAATGATTAGTATATAATGTTCTGTGACTTTGTCCAGACCTATCTTCTGATTCCCAACATACGTGACAATCTGCACATCTTATACCAGTTGCTAGTTCTTTTTTTCTCTTTTGAAGAATTGGATGATTGAAAAGAAAATCTATACCATTCGTATTTAGAGTTTCTAAGTCAAATGTAGTTTCTTTTGTTTGTTGAGCAGTTAAGTCTGTTTTACAACACCAACTAACTGTTTTCTTGGGTAATGATATGATAATATCATTCCAAGTTTTATAACACATTGTGTCTTTGTTATACACTTGAATGCCTTTATCGTAAATTTTTCTTTGGAACTCCGTCTTTATCAACTGCATTGCCAAACTTGGCCGCTTGTTTCTTAATCTCATCAGGACCTACATCAACAGTAGTGTTAATACCTGGTACGATTTTGCCTACACCACCAGTTTCGTTAGTTTTTTTTCTTTTCAAAAGATTGATTTCTTTTTGTAAGATATCAACTGCTTTTGTTAATTTCTCCATTTTAAGTTCGTGTGACAAATCAGCAACATCACTATCTTTTTCATTATTCTCAACATCTGCTAATAGAGCCGAAAGAATATTATCTGCTTGAGGATATTTTGCTTTCAACATCATCATTGCTCTTGCAGTTTTAGGGTCAAAGGCTTTTAACTCATCATCTGTCTTTTCTTGTTTTTCTTTTACTGACTCTTTACGACCTAGAGTTGCAATGCCTAAATCCAGTAAATCTTTTCTAGTTACATTTCCTTTATACTTATTGTATGTCTTTATAAGTTCTTTCCATTGTTTCTCAGTTGGTCTAGCCATCCAACCCTTTTTAACCATGTCTTTGACATCTGTGAGAGTAAATTCTTTTAAATCGAGTTCTTTTATTTCGCTTCTACCTATCACATCAAGTATTGATTCTTTATTAATACCACGAGATTTTGGACCACCTCTTTTACGAGTTGCTTGTAGTTCTGCTTTTGTGTCAACAATTGCTTTCATCATTATCTGCATAACATCTCTGTCTAACAGTCTTTGTATTTGTTCAAAGTCGCCTCGTTCTGCCATCTTAGTAAGTTCTGCAAGTTTACGAACTACACTATCTTCTATTTGATTAAGCATAAGTCTACCATATCCTTGAATTAATACTTCAGGATTATTAGGGTCTTCTTTGTTCCACTCCCAAATCTGAGAATCTTCATCTAATTCTTGCTCACTAAACTCGTCACTAAAGATTCTTTTAATTAATGAAGGTTTCTTACCTGCTTTTGGTAGAAATGATGCAGATGATGTTCTTGACCTAATTGTTGGAGTATGTCTTAATCCCGACTTACCACCCATACTGTATAATCCTCTACCCTCATTCTTCTTTTCACGTTCTATTCTCGCTTTTTTGATATAATCCATCAATACTCCATATGATAGATTGCGTGAGTCTAGGCCGTCTTCTTCGGCCATTTCTTTGGCACGCATCATCTCATAATATGAGTCTAATGAAGCGGAGCCAGAACTTTCTACTGGAAATTCTTTATTAGATGTTTTGAAATCTGGTTTACGCATCACTGTTTTTACGATTAAATCAAGTTCTTCATTTTCTCTATCCCAACGTAATGCAAATGGCATATTAATATCAGTTACTAAATCTTTCATTACTGCTTCTTGGTCTGGACCCATCTGTGCGATTGGCTGACCCCAACGTTTGTATTCTTGTTTGAATAAACGTGTAAGTTCACTTGCTGTGATTTGTTTGCCATTACGTTCATCATTTACTCTGTCGAGGAAGTGACGTGTAAATTCTACATCAATACCGACTTTACCAAATATTCTATCAGCAAATGTTTCTAACGCTTCTAGGTCAGATGAAGTAATTTGTTTGTCTAATTCGTCTAATCTCATTATAATTCACCTTTTGAGTACTCTTGGATATCTGGTGGAATGCCCATGTCTTTTATCGTATTGTTATTAGTAAATGCTGTGAATATATTCTTTTGGTCTTCAGGTGGCAAGTTCTTCTTAATTGCAGTAACTAATGTCTCATAACTATATAGGTCTTCGCCATTATCTAGTTTTAAATTCTTTGCAATCGAGTCTGCTGTCTTCCACGGACCATCGATAATTTTATTATTGTTCTTCTTAGTGTATCCATTGCCTGATGCTTTTGGAACTGGTCTACGCAAAACTCTTACTAGTCCATCTCTCGGACTAAACATAAATCTTTTTGATTGAAGTGGTCTACCGTCATCAATTGTTTCTTCACTGTTTTCTATATCTAAATTACCAGCAATTGAGGCAATCATTAGATTACGATAAACACCTTTGTACTGACTATCTTTTTCATTTGGTGAATGATAATAAGTCTTTAGCCAATCTGGGTCACCTGGCATAAAATCTATTTGTACAAAGCCTGTACGTGGTCTACCGTCATCTCTATTCTCATCAAAGTCCATGATTTTAACCTTAGTCATTATCACACTTGACTTTGCAATATCCATTATTTGGCTACTTTTTTTAAGTCTTTCTACGAATTCTGGTATCTTATCTGTATCAATCTTCAACGCAACATCAATGTCACCACTGAATTCTCTTTTACCAACACTACCCAATGCATTGTTTCTTAAATCTATACCTAATTCTTTCTCTAATGGAATGAGTGTTGGATTGATTTCATCAATGTGAATAGCACCAACTCCGGGCATTGCACCGCCCTCGACTAGCATGTTCTCAGATGCTCTTTTATATTGTGTCAATTCAAATAAGTTCATTAGTAATTATATGTCCTTGAACCACTGTCGTTACTGTTTCTAATTTGGTCAAATAAATTTTCGTGTTGCTCGATGATATCTTCATCCATATCTTTCATATCGTCCATCTGGTCTATTAACTTCTCACTAAGTCTTTCTAACTTATCAACCTTATCGTCAATTACTGCTTGAGTTGTTGACAGACTAAATGTTTGCGTAAGGTTCCAACCACCCAAGGCGATTAGAATTCCTATCAATAACATTATTATTTGGTCTTTCATTCGAATTGTCCTCTAGCACCGAAATTAGGCTTACCTTTTTTTCTTTTATTTGCATGTCTCCATTCGTTGTGACCTTTTGACCATTTTAGTTTCTCTGCACCACTATATGGATTGCTGTCATATGGCTCATCATTCTTGGCAGCCTTTTGACCTTCTTTATATTCAGGTGTTCCCTTTGCATCAGAATAATGCATGATACCTGCTTCGTTTGTTTTCTGACTATCTAGTAGTTTGCTTAATGCTTCTTTAACTTTATAAGTTTTACCGTCAACTTTAAATTCTTTTTTACCATCAATTTTTGCTTTTTCTAATTCACCTGAGAATTTATTGCCTTCGTTCTCTGCTGGAAATAATTGACTGTAATATTTTTTATGAATTGCTTTATACATCATATCTGATTGTTCAGGTGTCGTATAACCTTGGCGTTTGATTATCTTTAGAAGACCTTCAACTGCTCTAATCTCACCTCTGTCGCCAAATGCTTGTGCTAACATAAGAATGTTTTCTGAATGATTGTTTCTGTCTTCATTATACTTATATGTATCTTGCATCTTTTTCAAGTCACCGCCATGGTCTTCAGGTGGAACATCTTTCTCATCGTAATCATCAGGACCATAACCTTTAGGTGTAACATCTAATGTGTCTTCAGTTACTTTACCAATCTTCTTAATAATGTTTTGCATAATTTGATTACCATCTGACTGGCCTCGTCCTGAGTCACCCTTGTCATTACCGTCGGAGTATACTTTAAACTCACTTCCCATTTTATGGTATAAGTCATCTATGTTTTTCTTAGCCCAAAGCATTACTGTAGTTAGTTTTCCTTTGTTACTTAGAACATTGCCTTCGTCCCAAGTCTCTGACTTACCCATCCATTTTAAACCTTCTGGGCTTTTACTAACACCATCCATTCTAAGGCATAGTTCTTGTATAAAGTTTCTCTCTTGTCCACTAAAGCCTTGTGCTGGACTATCTTGTACCCATTCATTAACTTTTTGCTCTGCGAAGAAATCTACCATATCTTGTGCGTTACTAAAAAACTTTTGTCCTTTATCATCTTCACGGCTTACAAACCAGCCATCTGCACCACTATCAAAGTCACCACTTGCGATTTCTTTTCCTTTATGCATAATACGAACAACGCCACCATCTGATACTGCTTTATACTGTCCTTTGCCACCATGTGCTAGGACTTGTGCTTCGTTTACTGATTCTTCAGGCCATTCATTAGAACTTCTGTGGTCAGAAAGAAATGCTTTCATTTCTTCTTCTGTAACATCTTGTAATAATTCTTCAATAGCAGTATAGTCGCCTTTGTGTGCGTCTTCTTCCATTTGTCTTGCAACTGCTTTAAGTAGACCTATGTCGTGGTCTTCGTTTACAATTGCTTCTTCATTCATTGAATCGCCATTGTCTAACTTCTTTCTAAAATCTGCAACAAACTTTTCAATAGTATCAGCATCTAAGAAACGAACTAAGTTATGAAATATAGGATTCTTTGCTAATTCAATTTTTCCTGCACCTAATGAGCCAACTAAATCATAAATTGGTTTAGCGTCACTATGTGTTGCTTCTTTTACTGATTCAAAGTTTTTATCATCATCACCATAATCGCCATCTTCGCCTGGATGATTCAAGTCATTGTTTCTACGAAAATCTGCTACGAAATCTTTAATAGTATCACTGCCTAAGTAACGAACCATATCGTTTAATACGATTTCATGTGCATCATTATCACCACCTAAATCATTAATTAAGTCATATATTGGTTGTGCAAATTCACCACCTGCTTCGTTTACTGATTCATGTTGACTTCTAATATTACTTGGTGCTAAATTAAGTTCTCTAGTTCTAATGTCGTCTACTGCATTTTGAATTCTGTATGCTATCTTTTTGGCTGTTGCGCCTTCCATACCTAGTTCTGGTGCTAGTTTAAATAACTGTGCTACATACTCATCAATAGTATCTAAGTAGCCCACAACATTGCCTTCGTTGTCAACTGATACTTCGTCTTCGTTTACACTTTCTGATTTTGTAGAACCATCAGCATTGAAATGTTGCTCTCTAATATCTTCAACATATTCTAGTGCTTGTTCAACCATTGTAATGTCCATATTGCCATCACCACATTCTTGTAGTACGTGATGAATATATTCTAGTTTCTCATGTTGGTCATTTGCATAATTTTCGTTATAGGCTTCTTTTGCAGGTTCACCATTATAATAATTATTAATAGTTGTATTGCCTGTTTGTTTTTCTTCTTCACCTGCCATATAATCTTTAAGTTGTTTGCCACCGTATAATACTGCGCCTATGGCAGCCATTGGAATACCATATTTGACTACTATTTGTGCAAATATATTTAACGCATCTTCATCCATGTCTATACCAAAAATCTTTTTAATTCCGTCTATGGCATCACCTACTTTGTCGTACACTGTTTTGCCAACTGCACCAACTATTACTCCACTAGCAGTAGATTTTTGAATCATATTTGTTGTAGTATCTTTAACTTTTGGAGCCGCTTTTTTACCACCTTTTAAAAGTAATTTTAATGCAGGTGCGCCAACTCTAACTGCTGTTGCCAATGCTGGTAATATCCACGGTGCTAAAACGAATGCTTCTTCTAATTGTTCTTTTCCTTCAACTGCATACTTGTTGTCATAAGAATCTGGATATACTAAATCTAAAATTTTCCAGTATTCATCAAAATCATACACTTTGCCATTCACTTCTACATCCATGGGATATGCATCAAAGTGTTCTTTATGGTCGTCAACGTAATCTTTAATATCAGCCGCAACATTTTTTAATTTTGATTCTACGACTTGTTTGACTTTAGCATCAAATTCTTCGTCATAAGATTCAGCATGTATGGCTGCCATATGGGCATTATATTTTTTAGTTCCCTTTTTATGTGGGCTCTTGCCTTCGGTTAATGTTTGTAGTATGCCGTCTTTCATAGTATTTTCCTCGTTTATGCTTTCTTGTAGAAACTTATAAAATGAATGTTCATCCCAGTTCTCATTCATTGTTTCTTTATTACCAACTTTTCTTTTAAATATTTCTATAATATCATCAGGAACATCAGTTATGCTATATAAATCCTGTAGCATTTTAGTTAATTTAGTATCGTCACTTTGTGCAATCATGTTTCTAATTTGTGATGCACTGTTTATTTCTTGTCCTCTTACTTTAAATTTAAATGTAGGTGTTGTTGCTATATAACCACGTGTTGCAAATGTTTCAGCATCATTTAGATTATTCCATTTTTGTAGATATGCTGGCTCACCATTCTTCTTTAACTTAAGTCCGTTAGAGAAATCAAATCTAGGGTCTTCTGCCATATCTTTTTCTGATACTGCAAACACCACCACTGTCTTATCTTTGTCAAATCTTTCCATGATTTCGATAGATTGATATGGTGATTTTGTTTGAACTATATCACTAGCAGAAACTCCAGCAAGAATCATCATCTTTCTCTTTTCTTCAAAAGTAAAAGGTGACCTATCGCCATCGACCTTGCCAGAAGTAGAAATGAATACTTTCGCATTGCTATACTTCTGCTTTAAGTATTTGTATACTTTGCCGTGACCAATATGGAATGGATGAAAACGACCTGGATATATAATAACCAAGTCTTTGCCACCATCTTCTAGTAATTCTGATAAATTCATTAAATATCTCTACATAAAATTATTCTAATTGTATTTATCATTTTAAAGTATGAAGACAAAAAAAATCCCA
>Ga0228655_1000402_pt1 | contig 15928 bp, 14 predicted proteins | sample 67DmetaG_FD_182742 | JGI IMG/M metagenome (GOLD analysis project Ga0228655, IMG submission 182742) | Seawater microbial communities from Monterey Bay, California, United States - 67D | ecosystem: Environmental > Aquatic > Marine > Coastal | place: USA: California | collected 2016-11-15
ATTGCCTCCAATAGCATAAATCCATTTTCCAGTCCTGGTATGATTTAAAAATACCCACATTAGAAAAAATACAACAGCTATTAAAATTACACTGGCCGGCAAATATTGAGATTTTTCAAGACCTAACCATGTAAGATCAATTCTCCCATTACCTAATAATCTTACCTCTTCGGTAAAACCACTAATTGGAACACCTCCGGATATTAAATTCCCTGTACCTCTAAAAATATAGAGAGTGCCTAAAGTCATTATAAATGGATGGGGCATGCGGAGTACGGTAATTCCGAAACCATTCACCATTCCACACAAAGCACCTATGAAAATAGGGATTAAAATTACAATGTACCAGGCGGCTCCAGCTTTAGAGGTTATTGCAAGAACCATAAGAGATAACATCATTATCGAACCAACCGATAAATCTATTCCAGCAGTAACGATTACAATAAACACTCCTAAAGCAAGCATGGATTGCCACGAAATTTGTTTAAATACATTTGTTATATTTCTCCATGATAGAAAAACTTCTGGCTGCATTATATGAAGTGCAATGATCATTATTAAAAGCAATATTAAAATTCCATACTTATCAAAGTAAGGAATTGCTTTTAAAAATAAGCTATCTTTTTTGACTTCTTTTTTGTTATCCATATTTATTTTTTTCCCATGATCCAACCAATAACTTCATCTCTAGAAGTTTTTGATAATTCAGACTCAGCAAAATTTGTTCCTTGAAAAAGAGCTGTTACTCGATCACAAACCGCAAAAATATCATCCATTCTATGACTTATAATGATTACACTGACACCTATTTTCTTTAGACCATTTATAAGGTCTAAAACTTTTCCAACTTCTTTAATTGCCAAAGCAGCTGTAGGCTCATCCATTATTACTAGTTTTGAATTGAATGCAGTAGCTCTAGCAATTGCAATAGCTTGTCTTTGACCACCTGATAATTCTTCAACTTTTTGATCAGCGCTTTTTACATGTATCTTTAATTTCTCTAAATGAGCTTCTGACATTTCTTTAATTTTTTTGTAATCAAGCATCTTAAAAAAACCTAAGTTTTTAGTAGGTTCACGACCAAGAAAAATATTTTCTCCTATTGGTAAATTTCCGGCTAAAGCTAAATCTTGGTAAACCATTTCTAAACCTAAGTTTTGAGAATCTCTTGGACTTTCTAATACTTCTTTATTTCCATTAAAATAAAGCTCTCCTTTGCTAGGCTTATAAAGTCCAGAAAGTACTTTCATCAATGTTGTTTTTCCAGCGCCATTATCTCCTACCACACCCAAACATTCACCTTCTCTTACACTTAAATTAACATTTTCTAATGCTGTGATAGTTCCAAAATATTTACTAATATTTTTAGCTTCTAAAATAATTTTGTTTGAAGAAAACATTTTTGCAACTTAAAAAAAAAATTAATTAATTGCAACTGGTTTTGATGCTAATAAACTTACAGTTTTGGATTGAGCGATTTTACAAAATTTTGGCTGTAAATTTTTAGAAATTAAGTTCATATCTTTTAAGACTATATTACCCATGTTAAAGAAGGCAGACTCTAAGGCTCCTGCTCTATGTGCAGAAAATAAAATATTTTTTACTTTTCTAATTGGGTCCTTTTTTGTTACAGGTTCCTCCGGAAATACATCCGTTGCAACAAATATATCTCCTTTTTTTACTCGTTTAATTAAATCCTTAAAATTTACAACCGCAGCTCTACTCATTAAAATAAATAATGAATTAGATCTCATTTTATTTAATAATTTTTTATCAATAAGGTTTTTATTTTTTGTGGTTACAGCAGCTAAAACATAGATAATTTCACAGTTTTTGAACATTTCATTTAAGCTCATTGATTTAAATCCTAATTGTTTAATTTTTTTTTGAGGGATCCATGGATCATACACATTGATGTCTTTCGTGAATGGTAATAAAAGTGGATATAAAGATTTAGCCAAATCTCCAAAACCCAATAAACCAATTTTCTTTTCAGATAATAAAGAGGCTTGGAGATTACTTTCTAAACCATATTTTTCTTGTGCCTTAATAAAATCTGAGTGAGCATTATGAATATTTCTTAATAAAGATAATGTCATTCCTAGTGCTATTTCAGCAACTGGTTTTGAAAAAACAGGGGATGTTGCTATGACATGAATACCATTTTTAAAGCAATAATCATAATCCATATTATCCATAAAATTACTTTCAACATTAATAATTGCTTTTAATTTTTTTGCCTTAGATAAAATTTTTCTATCTAAACTTGGCTGACCCAATATGAATGTAGCTTTATGAATATTATTTTCATAAAATTTTTTTGGATTATTCTTAGAAACTGTTAAAATCTTATATCTAGATTTAAGTTCTCTAAGTTTTTTTTTTGTAAAAATTAGATCAAGCGTTCTTGGAAATGGATCAGATATTACAATTAATTTTGACATTAATTAATTTTAATTCATTATCTTTTTAATTTCCTCTAAAGAAAAAGGTTTTGGTTGTTTGCAAGTTGTTCTCATTGTTTGAGGCGTGCCAGATTGAGATGCTTTCATTATACTGTCAATAATATCTAACACATGAAGAGAAAGCTCACCATTACATCTATGCTCTAAATTATTTTCAATTGCGTAAGCCATTTCTGAAAGACCAGCACCCCTATAATTAGCATTAGTAGGTGATTCATTTGCTCTTGAACTTTGACTTTTAATATTAATTTTTCCTAAAGGCATATTATCTGATTTATGTTCTCCCCAATTTCCTCCTGCAGTGACTGAAACGAATGCTGATCCACCAAACATATTTGGATCTGGAACTATTATTGATCCTTTATTACCATAAAGTTCTATGTGATTTCTTTGATGGGCAACTACATCAAATGATAAAGTGATCTGAATTATACAATCATTTTCAAATTGTATTGTTGCCAAATAAGTTGTTGGTGTTTCAACTTTAAACTTTTGACCTTTTTTAGGTCCTATACCAATTTCTCTTTCTTGAAAAACTTTTGTACATCTTCCTTGGACTTGTTTAGCAGGTCCTAACAAATTTACTAAAGCTGTAAGATAATAAGGTCCCATATCAACAACTGGACCACCTTCATCTTCAGCAAACCAAGGTTCAGGATTTGGATGATAAGACTGAACACCTGGGAATGCAAATATAGCATTACCTAATTTAATATCTCCAATAACTCCATTATCTATTAATTCCCTTGTTTTTTGGATACCTCCACCTAAAAAAGTGTCAGGTGCATTTCCGATATATAATTTTTTTGATTTAGCTATCTCCAATAATTCTTTTCCATTTTCAAAATTAACTGCCATTGGTTTTTCTGCATAAGAATGTTTGTTATTTTCTAATGACATTTTTGAAACTTCATAATGCGCACGAGGGATTGTTAAATTAAGTATTATTTCAATTTCTTTATCTTTTAAGATTTCTTCAACACTTACTGCTTCAATATTGTAATGAATTGCGCATTTTTTAGCAGAGTCCATATTAATATCTGCACATTTAACTATTCTTATATTATTAAAATATTCTTGTGCTCTAAAATAAGTTTCAGAAATATGTCCACAGCCTATAAGACCAACTTTAAAAACTTTATTCATAAAGAATTATACGCCTTGTCTTTGTTTTGACTTTCCTTCTTTATAAAGTTTTATTGCTTCTTTGTTTTCTTCTGTAGTCGGAATTTCTAATGTCGGACTGTCCCAAAAAGCTGATCCCTCTAACCACTTATAAGCATGTGTTTTAATCGAAATTACATATGTTACATCAGATTGTTTTGCTCTTTTAAATGCTTCTTCTAAATCTGATATTGAGTTCACTTCTTCTGATTTTGCACCCATGCTTGCTGCATGTTTTGCAAAGTCTACACCTACTAAACCTGGCGTCTTTGAGCTTTTTAGTAAATTATTGAATTCTTTTCCACCTTTAAACAATTGAAGTCTATTGATAACTGCAAATCCACCGTTATCACATACAATTATAATAAGTTTGTTTTTGGTAATTACTGATGAATAAATATCTGTATTATTTAATAAATATGATCCATCACCAACAAAAGAAATTACATCTTTGTCTGGGTTTGCCATTTTAATTCCTAAAGCGCCAGAAATTTCATAACTCATGCAACTAAAGCCCCATTCAGTTTCATGTGTGTTCAGTTCTCTTGGTCTCCAAACTTGTACAACTTCTCCAACTAATCCACCTGCCGCTGTAACCGCAATATCTGTTGGATCTGAATTTCGATACACAGCGCCTATTACTTGAACATAACTTGGCACTTCTTGATTTGTTGGTGCACTCTCTTTATCTACTTGTTCATTCCAAGCTTTTAATTCAACTTGAGATTTTTTATTCCATTCTTCGCCTGCTTTCCAATCACCTAGTGCTTGAGATAAATCATTCAATGAAACTTTTGCATCACCAACTACTGCTTGAGCTAAGTGCTTGTTTGCATCAAATCTTGAAACATTAATTGAAACAAGTTTAAAATTTTCATTTTCAAAATTAGCCCATGAACCAGTTGTAAAATCTGCAAGTTTAGTTCCAACTGCAATAGCTAAATCTGTTTGTTTAGCTAATGAATTCGTATTTTTTCCACCTAAACCACCAATTTGACCTGCATAATGAGAGTGATCTCTTTTCATTGTAGAATAACCCATCACGGTTTGAGTAACTGGTATGTTGTGCTTAATTGCAAAGTTACTTAATTCTTCCATTGCATCTGAATAAAAAACTCCTCCACCAGATATAATTATAGGGTTTTTTGAAGATTTTATTTTTTCTGCTGCTTCTTTAATTTGGAACTCATCTGGTCTAGGTCTTCTAATTGCATGAATTTTTTCTTTGAAAAATTCTTCTGGATAATCAAATGTTTGTCCTTGGATATCCTGGCTTAAGGCTATACAAGCTGGTCCACAATCTGCAGGATCCAACATAGTTTGAACAGCGGCTGGAAATGATTGAATTATTTGTTCAGGTCTTGTAATTCTATCAAAATATCTTGTAACAGGCTTAAACGCATCGTTTGCAGTAATTCCTGGATTATTAAAATGCTCAACTTGTTGTAAAACTGGATCTGGTATTCTGTTTGCATAGGTATCACCTGGCAAGAATAGAATTGGTAACCGATTACTCATAGCAACTGCTGCTGCCGTAACCATGTTTGTTGCTCCTGGTCCAACAGATGATGTTGCTACAAAAATTTGCTGCCTTCTCTTTGCTCTTGCATAACCAATACCTGTAAGAGCCATGTTTTGTTCATGGTGCCCTCTATAAGTTGGAAGCTCTTTTTGATTTTCTTCAAGAGCTTGACCCAAACACGCTACATTACCATGACCAAAAATTCCAAACACACCTGGAAATAAAGGTTCTTTTTTACCATTAATTAATATTTTTTGAGCAATTAAATATTTTACAATTGCATGAGCACAAGTGAGAGTAATTTTTTTCATAAATATGTTTATCTTTTATTGTGTATAATGTTTATATATAAATATATTTATAAATTAAAAAACCTAATTAAGTAAACTTAAATATTAAAACTATGTACGAAAAATTTGGACAATTCATTGATGGTAAATGGCTACAAGCAGAAAAAAAAGAAACATATGATGTAATTAATCCTGCAACTGAAGAAGTGATTGGAAAAGCATCAAAAGCCTCTTCTGCTGACGTGCAAAAAGCACTAAAATCTGCTGAAAAGGGTTTAGAGATTTGGAAAAATACTGCGCCTTGGCAGAGAGCTTATACACTTAGAAAAATTGCCGACTTAATGAGAGAAAAAAAAGATGTTCTTGCTAAATGGTTAACATTAGAAGTTGGTAAACCATTAGCAGAAGGAGTTGGAGAAGTTGGAGGAGGAGCAGATATTTTTGAATGGAATGCTGAGGAAACTAAAAGAATTTATGGCCAAACACAACAAAGTAGATTTCCAGATACTAGAGTTCATGTTTACTATCAGCCAGTAGGAGTTGTTGCTGCTTTGGTACCATGGAATTTTCCAATAGTTTTAGCATCAAGAAAAATTTCTACTTCTTTAGCTGCTGGTTGCTCTGTTATTTGTAAGCCAGATACAATTACTCCTGGTGCAGTAATGGAATTAGTTAACATATGTAAAGAAGCAGGAGTGCCAGATGGAGTGGTAAACCTTCTATCAGGAGATCCAGCTGAAATATCAAATGAATTAATGGAATCTGATATTATTAAAAAAGTATCTATTACTGGTTCAACAAGAGTTGGTAAAATAATTTTAAAAAAAGCCGCTGAAAAAGTTCAAAGAGTTACAATGGAACTAAGTGGTCACTCTCCCTTTATTGTTTGTGAAGATGTGGACATGAACAAAGTTGCTGATATAGCAATAACTGGCAAATTTAGAAATAATGGTCAGGTTTGTATTTCTCCTAATAGATTTTATATCCAAGAAAATAGAAAAGATGAGTTTGTAAGTGCTTTCATTGAAAGAGCAAAAAAATTAAAAATTGGAAATGGAATGGATGAAGGGGTTGAGTTGGGCCCTTTAAGTACTGCTAAAAGATTAGAAGAAATAGAAAAATTAGTAGAAACAACAAAAAGTGAAGGTGCAAAAGTATTAATGGGAGGAAAAAGACCTTCTGGTTTCAATAAAGGATATTATTATGAACCAACTGTATTTGATGATGTAAAAGATAATTTTACGATTATGAAAGAAGAACCTTTTGGTCCACTTGTTCCAATTCTAACATTTAAAACTTTTGATGAAGTTATAGAAAGAGCTAATGATAATGACTTAGGATTATGTAGTTATTTATATACAAATTCAATGGATCAAGCTCATATAGGATCTGAAAAATTAGAATCTGGATGTGTTGCAGTTAATACTGGAGTAGTTGCACTTGCTGAAGCACCATTTGGGGGGATTAAACAAACAGGTTATGGACGTGAAGGTGGTTCTGGAGCAATCAAAGATTACTTAAACGTTAAATATACTCATATGGGCTTAAAAATATAATTGTGAGAAAAAATAAAGTAAAAGAAATGATGAAAGCAGGGAAACCTGTTATTAACGGCTGGTTACAAATCCCAAGTACAGTTTCAGCTGAAGTAATGGCTCATCAAGGTTGGGACTCACTTACAATAGATATGCAACATGGTTTGGTTGATTACACTAATGCTTTGCCAATGCTTCAAACAATATCAACAACTGATGTTACTCCGCTTGCAAGAGTAAACTGGAATGAACCAGGTCAAATAATGAAAATTCTTGATGCTGGATGTTATGGTATTATCTGTCCGATGGTTAGTAATAAAGAAGAGGCTGAGAGATTTGTTCAAGCATGCATGTACCCTCCTCATGGCTATAGAAGCTTTGGTCCTGTAAGGGGTTTGATTTATGGTGGTTCTGATTATGCAAAACATGCAAATGATGAAATGCTTAAATTAGCAATGATAGAGACCAAAGAGTCTTTAGATAAGCTTGATGAAATAATGTCAACACCAGGTGTTGATGGTATTTATATTGGTCCAGCAGACTTAAGTTTAGCTATTGGTGAAGAACCAGGTTTTGATAGACCAGAAAGCACAAAAGCTTATTCGGAAATTTTGAGAATTTTAGAACATGCTAAAAAAAATAATATTTTTGCAGGAATTCATAATGGTACACCTGAGTATGCACAAAAAATGATTGATAAAGGATTTAATTTTGTAACAATTGGTGCTGATCAAAGAGCATTAAGTGCAGGTGCAAAAGCTGTAGTTGATAAAATGAAGGGTTCATCTAAAAAAGAAGAGTCTAAAGCATACTAGAAAAATTAAATACCTTTATAAACTATATCTCTTCTGTCTATAAAACCTTCAAAAGTTTTTATTGTTATCACTGATGGTAAAATGAAAATTGATCTCTTATCTTTTTCATTTCTAATAATTCTAAAAAAACCCTTTTTAATTGCTGTATCTATGTAAACATTTGATGTTAGGTAAGATTTCTCAATAACTTTTAATAATTCATTTTTGGTTATTGATTTATTTTTATAATAGGCGAGCATTACCATATGTAGCATAATCCAATGCTGAGGAGTTAATGAAAACCAATTAAGTAGATCGTTCTCTAATCTTCCTTCAAAATCTCCTAATGAAGCTTCCGCTAATTTAATTCTTTTTTGTGTTATTTTTGGAATTTTTTTTTGTTCCTCAAAAGATTTAGGATACTTAAATTGTTTCTTCATTCTAAAATGTTATCTCAAAGAAAGTTAAATTAATATTATTTTTTATTAGTTAATTCCTTATATATATTATTAACTCTGTGTACTTCTTCTGCGGTATTAAAATAACCCTCATATTCTATTTCTTCAGGAGTTACATCAAAGTGATAATGACCTGCTATATTTTCTTTAGTATAGGAATGAAAATGAGTGTGTTCACCAGACTCTCTTAAGTTAAGATTACCCCCTGTTGGGTCACCAGTCCATAACACACAATAACCTTGTAACTCAGGTCCAACAGGTTCATAAAATTGTAAAAAATCTTTTACACATTTCATTTGTTTAGGATCATAATATTCATGGTTAATGTCCTTGTAATCAGGCTGTACATGAGATTTTACCTTTCCATTTAAAATTCTAAAAACACCTCCCAAAGCGATATGATCATTATCTTTAATTTGTAAATTATCAGTCAAAGCTTTTCTCATTGCTTGACTTAGAGAGCCCTGCTCTCCAGATCTTCCTTTTATTTTAATTTTAATAACTTTTCCTCGAACTCCATCGGTATAAAAAACATTGCCTAAGCCACCATGTTTTCTAGCTGTATATTTTTCAGCTATACATTCTTTATTTTTTCCAACTCGAGCTATTATTGATTTTGACTCATCAGTGATTAGATTTTCATTTATTACTAGCTCTCCACAGTGTCCATCTAAACAGGACATAGCTCCTGAACCAGCCCCTAAAGCGTAAGACTTTTCAGAACCAATCATTTTAGAAATTTCTTCATAATCAAATTCAGCTCCAATCAATTTTGGATCGTGCATGTACGGTTCACCACCAACATCTATAATTTTTTGATTGCCACTAATTCCCTCAGATGGGCAACCCCAATTTCTTAAATTTGGACAATCGACAATTGATACTTCAACTAATTTATAATTATTTGATAATCCGCTTTGTAAAGCATCAGAAATTCTGTCCAGTGAATATTCTTTAAATTTTGATTTTTCTATTTTTAATTGCATCTTCAATTAAGCTATATTTTATTTTGCATAATGTCTATAGATAATATATATAATATCTATACATAAATTAATTTATAAAAGGCTTGAATGATAAATAAAGATTTAAAAGTTGCAGTTTTAGGTGCTGGTGCAATGGGTTGTTTGTTTGGAGGTTTGTTAGCTGAAAAAGGATTAAACGTTATTCTAATTGATGTTTGGAAAGAACATGTAGAAACAATAAATAAAAATGGTCTTAAGATGGATGGCCATGGTGGTGACAGATTTATTAAAGTTAAAGCAACGACTGATCCATCGACAGTTGGTATCGTTGATGCTGTGATAGTAATGTGTAAAGCAACTGTTTTAGAACCAGCTTTAAATAGCATTAAAAATATCATTGGTGAAAAAACTGTTTTTATGTCATTTCAAAATGGTTTTGGTCACGAAGCAATTATGCAAAAAATTGTAGGAGTTGAAAAAGTTCTAGGAGGAACAACAACTCAAGCTTCAAATATATTAGGGCCTGGTCATATAATGAACCATGCTGCTTTACCTTCTTGGATTGGAGAATATGAAGGTGGAATGAGTGAAAGAGTAAAAGATATTGCTGACACTTTTACAGCTTATAATCTCGAAACAATTGCCGCTGATAATGTAAAAAAAAGAAAATGGATGAAACTGTTTGCGTTAACAGCTATAGGACCTCTATCAGCAATTTTTGATCTACATCATACTGATCTATACATAAATAATAGCGCAAATGAAGTATCTAGATCGCTAGGAAAAGAAATAATTTTGGAAACAAGACAAGTGGCTTTAGCTGACGGTGTAGAAGTTTCAGAAGATGAGTGCCTATTTATGTTTAATAAAATCGTAGACTCAAACCAAACAAATAAATCATCTATGGCTTTTGATATTCAGTACAAAAGAAAGACTGAAATTGATTTTATAAGTGGTGTTGTTTCAAGTCTTGGAAAAAAACATGGGATAAAAACTCCTTTAAACGATCTTATGTATAAGATGATTAAAGTTAAGGAGGGAATGTATAGCTAAATGCTACGAATTGAAAAATTAAAAAAATTAAAAGGAAATTTTCCAGTTTTAGTAGGTAGCAACATTATTTCAAAAAATAACTGTAAATTATTAATCGAAGAAATTAGTAACTCTAAATCTTTTGATGATATGATCATGGGTGGCAGAAGTCGTATCAATAAAGGCTCAAAAAATTTTGATAAATATATCAAACAGTCAAAAATTTCTAAAAAACTTTTTAAGCTTTTTAATAGTAAATCTTTTTATAAGAAAATTGAAAATATATTCAAAAAAAGATTTAAAAATAGATCTTGGGAAAACTCAAATCTTCCAAAGATTTTTAATCCAAAAAAATTTACTATCAAAAAAAAATTAAACTCAAATGAACTTCAAAAATTACTGGGTAAAAATTATTCTAATCCAAAAGTAAATTTAGATATTGATTTTTCTGTATCAAAGGGTGGTTATAGATTAAGACCGCATCGAGACGATATTACAAGATTGTATAATTTTTTAATTTATTTAACCGATATACCCAAAAAAAATGGAGGATCTCTTACCATTTATAGAAAAAAAGCTAAAAAAAATATTAGAAAAAGCTTCAGGAGATTTCCTAAAATTAGTGAATTAGAAGTTGTCAAAGAATTTACTCCTAAACAGGGAACGGTAGTATTTTTCCAATCAACACCCAATTCGTATCATGGTGTTAAAAGATTTATTGAAAAAAATTGCCCAAAACGATTTTTTATTTATGGAAGTTATGCTTTAAACAAACCGGTAATATGGAAATTTAATGATATTCCATACTATCCGCATATAATCAAAACTAAAAAAAAAATGTTAACTTCATTTCATGATGCAAATTATCTTACAGTCCCGGTTGCAAATTCATAAAGTTCAAATATGAGATCATTAAATAAAAAAAAATTTGAAGAACAAGGATATGCAATAGTAAAAAATGTTTTGAATTTTGATAATGATCTTAAACCTATCTTAAATGATATGGAGTACGTGATGGATCGATTGATTCACAAATTTTCTCCTAAACCTAAAATTTCAAAAGCACTAAAATTAAAATTTGAAAAAAAATATCAGTTTGTATCTTCTCTTAACATTTTTGATTTAGATCAATATTTTAATACTCGACTTCCAAGAGATCATGTTAAAAAGGATAGTGATTATTTTGCTACACACTCTTTATGGAATTTAATTAAACATAAAAAAATACTTAGTGTAGTTGAAAAAATCCTTGGTCCAGAAATTCTTTCTAATCCAGTTCAAAATACAAGAATTAAACAACCAGAAAAAACATTGCCTAAAAAATCAATTTTTGATGGTTTAAGTGGTAGAACACCTTGGCACCAAGATGCAGCAGTATTATCTACTAAAGGTCAAAAAAATACTGAACTTTTAACTGTGTGGATTCCATTTACAAAAACAACTAAAAAAAATGGATGTATGATTACTATTCCTGGAATCAACAAATTAGGATTGCTGAATCATCATTCAAGTTACAAGGGTCAAGTTGAAATCAAAAATTCAGATTTACTAAATTCAAAAAAAGTTGTTCACCTAGAAGCTGATGTGGGGGATGTGGTTTTACTTCACCGACACTCTGCACATTGCTCCATTCCTAATAAATCAAATAATTTTAGAATAAGTGCTGATCTCAGATATAATAAAGCAGGTCAAACTTCTGGTCGGGAGCCATTACCTAGTTTTTATGTAAAAAGTAAAAATAAAAAAAATATTACTGTTTTAAACTTTAAACAATGGCTGACACTTTGGGAAAAAGCTAAAGAAAAATGTATACCTAGAAAATATGCCTTTAAATATCCTTTACCTACATTCAAAAATAAAAAAAGAGATCTTTCTAAGTTAATTAATTTTTAAATAAATAATTTTATAAAACTTATATTTGTGTATAAGAGCTTATGAAAAAAATTTTAGTTATACAACCTATTCATGAAGCTGGAATTGAATTGCTTAAAAATAATCCAAATTATGAATTTGAAGTTGTTGAAAATGTTGATCCTGAGTTTCTCAAATCTAAGATAAAAGACTGTGATGGTGCATCAATAAGAACTGCAAAATTGACTGGAGATGTAATTGAAGCAGCAAATAATTTAAAGATTATTTCTAGACATGGTGTTGGTTACGATAATATTGATCTAGAATCTTCTAAAAAAAATAACTTAACACTTGCAATTACAGCAACGGCAAATGCAGTAGCAGTAGCTGAACATGTAATGTTTATGCTCCTTAATATTTCTAAAAGAAAAACTATGTATGATGACACTGTAAAGGAAGGAAAATTCAATGATAGAAACAAATTGCCCAAAACCGTTGAACTTTGGGGTAAAAATATACTAATTGCTGGTTTTGGTAGAATTGGTCAGTCTTTAATAAAACGATGTCTAGGATTTGAAATGAAAGTTTTTGTCTATGATCCGTTTGTTTCTAAAGATGTCATTGAAAATTTAGGTGGTATCAAGGTTGATAGCATGGAAGATGCCTGCAAAACTATGGACGCTGTATCTCTTCATATTCCATTAAATGATAAAACTAAGAATATAATCAATTATGATTTGCTAAAAACAATGAAAAATAATTGTATTATTATTAACGCCGCTAGAGGTGGTATTGTAAATGAAGTTGATCTAGATAAGGCTTTGAATGAAGGTTTAATTTTTGGAGCTGGTTTAGATGTTTTTGAAACTGAACCACCAGAACCCAACAATCCATTATTAAAAAACGATAAAGTTTTTCTAAGTCCACACACAGCAGCTTTTACCGAAGAATGCATGACAAGAATGGGTAAAGAAACAGTACAAAATATTATTGATTTTTTTGACGAAAAGTTAGAAAAATCTAAAATTGTAAAATTATAAAAAAATTAGTTTTGAAAAACTTCTAAATTACTTTTTTTAAGAGTTTCTGTTAAATATTTATAGCCAATCTTTGCATATTCAAAAGGATTTGCTTTTGCAGGATCTTGCTCAGCCTCGACTACTAACCAACCAGAATAGTTCTTTTCTTTCAATTTATCGAACAATGGTTTGTAATCTATGCATCCATCACCAGGAACTGTAAATGCACCCTCTAAAAATGCTCCTCTAAAACTTAAATCTTCTTTCAAAGATTTTTCTAAAACTCTTTTTCTAATATCTTTACAATGCATATGAATTAACCTTTCACTAAAATCATTTAATATTTTTAATGATTCTCCTTGAGCAAATAACATGTGACCTGTGTCTAATGTAAGTTTTACACTATCATCCGTGTTTTCAAGTAATCTAACAGTATCTTCCTCAGTCTCTATTACAGTGCCCATATGATGATGGTAAGCAAGCGGCATCCCTTCATCTTCAAGATATTTTCCAATTTCTGAAATTTTTTCATAGTATTTTTTAGACTCTTCAAGATTCATTTGAGGTCTTGTAGATAATTTTCGATTTGGATCTCCTTGAATTGAACCAGAAACTTCAGCAAAAACCATGCAAGGTGAATTACAATCTTTAAAAAGTTTTAACTGATCTTGAATTAAATTTTTTTCTTCATTAACACTATTTGTTCTTAAATTAGCTCCATACCAACCTGAGCAAAGATTTAGATTAAATTCATTAAGTTTAGGAATTAATTCTTCTGATATTTTTGGAAATTTACCCCCAGATTCAATTCCAATAAATCCTGCTTGACTAGCCTCAGACAAACATTGCTCTAAAGAAGTATCGCCTCCCAATTCAGGCATATCATCGTTACTCCATGCAATTGGTGCTATTCCTAATTTTACTGACATAAAAATTTATTAAAAAGTTAAATGGATTTTTAAATGATGATTTTATGTGCATCAAGAAAATTATGTTTTTAATTAATATTTAATTCATCATTAAAAAAATGTTTCTTGATTTTATTTTTTAATTCTGTTGTATATTCTTATGATTAACTTTTCTTTAATGGGAGCAGGGCGTATTGGAAAAATGCATGCTAAATTTATAGCAGCCCATCCAAAAGCAAAATTAAAATATGTATATGATGTTAATTCTCAATTTTCTGAAGAAATAGCAAAATTAACAGGTTGCTCAATAGCATCTTCACCTGAAGAAGCTATCAAGTCTGACGATGTAGGCGCAGTTCTAATAGCATCGGCTACTCCAACTCACACTCAATTTATTACAATGGCAGCAAAAGCTGGGAAAGCAATTTTTTGTGAAAAGCCAATTGATTTAGATATCAATAAAGTTAATGAGTGTATGGAAAATATTAAGGGAACAGACGTTCCTATTCAAATTGGCTTTAATAGAAGATTTGACGCCAGTCATGCAAAGGCACAACAGGCAAAAGTAAAAAAAGAAATTGGTGAGTTGGAAATGGTTGTTATTACAAGCAGAGATCCTGAGCCTCCAGGAATTGATTATTTAAAAGCTGCAGGAGGATTTTTTAGAGATACTACTATCCACGATTTTGATTTAACTAGATTTATATTGGGTGATGATCCTGTGGTTCAAATATCTGCATTTGGAGATGCTTTATTTGATAAAAATGCGCAGCAGGAAAAGGATTTTGATACTGCTATGTTTATTTTAAAGTCAAAAAATGGAGTTTTAATCCATATAAATAATTCTAGAAGAGCTGTGTATGGTTACGATCAAAGAGTTGAAGTATTTGGTAGTAAAGGAATGGTAATCTCTAACAATCAAACTCCTACTTCTCTAGAAAGATACACAAGTACATCTACAAATGAAAAAGAGCCTATACATTTCTTTTTTATTGAAAGATATGAACAAGCTTACAGAGATCAATTTAATGAATTTGTAAAATGTGTTGAAGATAAAACAAAACCATTAGTTGGATTTGAAGATGGCAGAAATGCTTTGATAATAGCTAATGCAGCATATCAGTCGTTTGAAAGTGGCAAAGTAATAAATATAAAATTCTAATATGTCCAATAAATATATATCTGATCAATCTAACCAATTTAAAGACAAAACAATTATTGTAACGGGCAGCACACAAGGTAGTGGAGCTGAGACTGCAAAATTACTAGCGAGCAGAGGTGCTAAAGGAATAACTATCTGTGGAAGAAATAATGAAAAAGGAAACAAGGTAAAATCTGAAATAGAAAGTATAGGTGCAGAATGCCTATATGTTCAAGCGGATTTAGAGAAACTTGCAGACTGTAAAAAAATAGTTTCTGAAACTGATAAAAAATTTAATACAGTAGATTCTTTTATAAATGTCGCCGCTTTTACAGAAAGAGGAACGATCTTAAGCACAACAGAAGAAAATTATGATAAAAATTTTAATGTAAATGTAAAAGCTCCCCTTTTTATGATGCAAGACATTATAAAAATAATGATTAGAGATAAAAAGAAAGGAACTATTGCACATATTTTATCGATGGCAGCTTATAGTGGTATGCCTTTTTTAACTGCTTATAGCGCTTCAAAAGCAGCTTTAGCAATAATGATCAAGAACGTTGCTAATTCAGTTTCAGGACACCAAATAAGAGTCAATGGTGTAAACCTAGGTTGGACTGATACTCCAGCAGAAACAACTATACAAAAAAAATTTCATGATGCTGATGACGATTGGCTTAAAAAAGCAGAGGCAAAAGTTCCATTTAAAAGACTTAATAAACCTATAGATGTTGCAAAAATATTAGCTTTTTTGTGTTCTGATGAGTCTGGTATTATGACTGGA
>Ga0228655_1000408_pt1 | contig 15867 bp, 30 predicted proteins | sample 67DmetaG_FD_182742 | JGI IMG/M metagenome (GOLD analysis project Ga0228655, IMG submission 182742) | Seawater microbial communities from Monterey Bay, California, United States - 67D | ecosystem: Environmental > Aquatic > Marine > Coastal | place: USA: California | collected 2016-11-15
CTATACTAGTTGGTCCGTATTTTATGAGGTAACATGAATATATTTTATCTAGACAAAAACCCATACATAGCTGCTAAAATGTCTTGCGACAAGCACGTATGTAAGATGATTATTGAGTCTGCTCAAATGTTATCTACAGCACATAGAATGTTAGATGGCGAACACTATACAGGCAGGACTAAAAACGGCCATAAGATACAAAGATGGCGTCTAGACGAAGACAAAGAAGATTTAATTTACAAAGCATGTCATACAGGTCACCCTAGTACGGTGTGGGTAATGTCAAATGTATTTCACTATGCTTGGTTATACAAACATATGATTGCTCTTAATGAAGAATTTAAATTGCGTTATAATCATACAGAGGATCATATGACTATACGTAAACTTAAAGAAGTATTACGACAACCACCTAAAAATATACCTATAAATAAGATTGCAACAGATCCAACACCTGCTATGCCAGATGAATGTAAAATACCTGGCGATGTGATTGGTTCTTATAGAAAGTATTATGTAATGAAGAAAAGAGAATTTGCTACCTGGAAAGCACCTGCTGTTGTACCAGAGTGGTATACAAAAGGAGTTAAAGATGGCGAAAATTTTAAAAACATCATCTAAAACTAAATTTAATTTTGATGGTCGTAGTAGAGTATCAGATGACCATTATAGAAATAGATGGAATGAAATTTTTGGCAAAAAGAAAAACCCTATTGCTAAAGAGGTACGAACACCAAAATATAAACCAAAAGTTGTAGAATCTAAAAAGAAATACAATAGAAAAAAGAAAGAGAAGATAGATACATGGCAATGGACGTAAATCAAATAAGACCTTTGACATTAGACGAAGAAAAAATTTTAAGAGAAGGACTATCAGATGTAGAGGTTACATATGAAAATGTTGCTACACTTACAGTTGAAGACCCTTTTGCTAATTTAGAAATACAAGGTGACAATAGTATACCACAGGATAAGACAGAGGAAGAAATTATATATAGTAAAGAATAATGGCTAAATCAAAAGAAAAAATATACGAAAGAAATCCTAATACAGGAGTTATCCGTTGGAGATATGTAGGAGAATCACCAGACAAATTTGGTTGGCCGAACTATGGAAGAATTTTAAATGAAAAGAAAAAAAATAAAAAAAAGTGAGTATTCTGATTTATACGATTGTATAAAAAGTGATCAAGTACCAGCAAACCATATTGCTGAATACTTTCAAGATGAAGACTTTTTTAAATACGTTAAAAGGAGAGAAAAGAAAAATGATTAAAGACGCATTGATAAAAAAATTAGAAGGCGATATTGAAGTGGCAAAAGCTGATCTTAAACTTTTTATGGATAAACCTATTGGTGTTGCAGAGCATATAGATTATGTTGTTACTGCTGAAAAAAAGTTAGAGGCATTGGCTACTGCTGAAGATAAACTATCATCACTTAAAAATCTATAATAGTGGCGTACAGTGTTAATGATAAGTGTATCATGTGTAAACACACTGATTGCGTTGAGGTCTGTCCTGTAGATTGTTTTTATGAAGGAGAGAATATGTTAGTGATCAATCCAGATGAATGTATTGATTGTGGTGTATGTGAACCAGAGTGTCCTGAAGGAGCAATACTATCAGACATGGAAGAAGAAGGACAAAAGTGGATTGCATTTAACGATAAGTGGTCAAGACAATGGCCAGTTATAACAGATAAAAAAGATAGTATGGATCCAGATAATAAACATAGAGACGAACCAGATAGATTAAATAAATATTTTAAGAACAAATGATACTAGATAAAATTAAAGAAACAGGTGAAAATTTACATATGTTAGAAGGACATGACCGACTTCATTATCTAGTAGACAAAGCAAAAGAAGTTAAACCATTACCAGAATGGTTAAAAACAGAAGCAAATAGAATACATGGTTGTGCTAGTAGACTATGGATAACTGGTATGAAAGACCCTAAAGATGGTTGTATGATATATCATGCTGATGGTGATTCTCATATAACAAAAGGTACTGCTAAATTGGTAACTGATATAGTTAATGGTGAGAAGTGTGAAGACGTTGCTAATTTAACTGTAGACAGTTTTACACCATTAGGAATAAAAGAATTACTTACTATGCAAAGACAAAATGGATTAGGTGAATTATTAAATAGAGTTATAGGAATTGCAAATGCCAATATACACGTTTAGAAATAAAAGAACTAAAAAAGAATTTACAGAAATGATGACCATTGCAGAAATGGAGGCTTATATGAAGAAGAATAAGCACATAACACAAGTACCACAGGTACTAAATATATCAGGTGGTGTAATGGGTGTCAATATGAAGAACGATGGTGGTTGGAAAGACAATCTATCACGTATAGCAGAGGCACACCCTACTAGTGCATTGGCAGACAGATATAGAAGCCGATCATCTAAAGAAATTGCAACAAGACAAGTTGTGCAGAAACACCTAAAAAGACAAGCAAAGGGGAAAAAATAATGGCGACAAAAGATTTACCAGATTACATGAGAGGTTTTGACCTTGTAGAAGATTTTGGAGTTACAGCAGTAGAAGCTCCACCTAAACAAGAAACACCAGTTGTTGATACAAAAGCAATGGACAATGCTAGTTTAGAAATATCAAAGGTTAAACAAGACGTATCATCTATCAAGTCCATGATGAACGAAGTAATGCAGATAGTGGCAGAAAAAGATACTATTACTAAAGAAATAACAGATGAAGATACTAAAGCTAAATTCAAAGAGTTAGAAAAAGTAATATTACCGTTTCTATATAATTTAAGTAAGACAACAGAACCTTACATACATTGGCCTAACAGAGGTCCAATCATCAAGGCACAAATAGACAAAGTGTTAAAAATAACGAGAGGATAAAATGAAATTAAGTAATAATTTTAGTTTAAAAGAACTTACAGCTTCACAAACAGCTGATCGTAAAGGTATTAATAATAATCCTAACGAAGATCAAATCAACAAGTTAAAACTGTTATGTGAAAAAGTATTACAACCAATAAGAGACCATTATGGCAAGGTAGTTACCGTGTCTAGTGGGTACAGATCAGTAGAGTTGTGTGAAGCCATAGGCTCAAGTAAAAATTCACAGCATGCTAAAGCGGAGGCGGCCGATTTTGAAATCTTTGGATTGTCCAACGCTGAACTATGTAAATGGATATCAGATAACCTAGAGTTTGACCAGATGATTCTGGAATACCACAATTTAGATGAACCTAACAGTGGGTGGATTCACTGCTCTTATAAGGCTGAAGACAATAGAAAACAAATTTTACGTGCTTACAGAAATGAAAGTGGTAAAACCTGTTATGAGTCATACGATCCTAATTGAAAGGCAAAGCGTGACGAGTTAAGAAACTCTAGCGAATTAATTAACGACCATTTACAGTTGTATAGATCAACTTAAAATGGTATGAACGAGGGTTGACAAATCAACTGGAAAGTGATAGAATAAGTATATTATGAGCAAATTTAAATTTATAGAACTAGACAAAACACCTTTGCCTAAAACAAAGGGTAAAAGAATAGACGGCTTCAGATTTTATGAAGTAGATGGTAAACATTATCCGTCAATAACTACAGTACTTGGTATTCAAAAGAAAGCAGGTCTTCAAAAATGGCGAGACAGTATTGGTGAAGATGTTGCTAATTGGGAAATGAGACGAGCAGCCAACCGTGGTACAGCAACCCACAATCTAATTGAACAGTATCTAAAAGGCGAAACACCTAGTGAGAGAAGTGTATTACCTTTAGGCATGTTCAGACTAATCAAACCATACGTAGACCAAATTAATAACATACATTGTTTAGAAACAATTATGTACAGTAAGAAGTTAACTATTGCTGGACAAGTGGACTGTATTGCAGAATATAATGGCAAGTTGTCAGTAATTGATTTCAAGACAGCAAACAAAGAACGCCAAGAATCTTGGATTGAGAATTACTTTTTACAAACTTGTGCTTATGCTATTATGTACGAAGAATTATATGGTAAACCTATTGAACAATTGGTTGTTCTAATTGCAGGTGAAGATGGTTCTATGGTTCCTTACATTAAAGAAAGAAAACCATATGAAGAAAATCTAGGAAAAGCCATACAAGACTTTTATAAATACTATGAGAAACTTAATAAAGATAAAGTGTAATGCAAAAATTAATCCTCCTATTTGTACTAATAAGTACAATAGCCTTATCAGAGGAAACGTATCAAAATAATACTAACTTAGCACCAAGTGAAATGCCTGTTATATGTGGACACCCGGACTATGTACACAAATTCATAACAAACAAAGGTTTTATATTAGAGAACGCAAGTTTAGGTAGAGCAGGTGCAAGACCTGATGGTGAGCCTGTAATGATGATTGTAATGTATTCTAAAGACGATCAGATTATAGCTACTGTTGATATACCTACAGGTGAATCTACTTGTATTATGTATCATACGTTTGATAGGTCAGACATAAAGGTAAATAATTAATGATGAAAATGAATAGTAAATCTTTCTCAATAGAGATAGAGGCATGTGTAAGAAAAGAAAAGATATCTTATATGGACGCAATAATACATCTATGTGACCAAAAAGATTTAGATCCAGGTAAAGTCAACTCATTTATTAACAAACAAATAAAAGAAAAATTGAAAGTAGAGGCGATTAACTTAAAACTATTAAACATACCAAAACAAGGATCGCTACCGGTATAGAATGCATGATGGATTTGACGTATTTAAAACATATCTAGCAATAAAACTACATTTTACTACAGATAATTATGACTATTTTGATTATGGTGGTAAAGTTAATTGTAAACTAGATACATTTACGAAAAGAAATGATAGGTATTTCTTTCATAAATTGAGTAAGCAGTATGATAAATATAATATAGTAGATTTCTTTGTTGCTAATTTTTTAGACAATGATAAGAAATGGGTAGGAAACTTATTAGAAAAAGATGGCAAAACTATTTACCTCAATTATAGACGATATTCAGATAGTGTTAACTACCATTTTAGAGGTGATTGTACAAATATTAATACCGATTTTGTTGGTCATAGTCTTTCTTTTGACGATGGTTTATCTGCTGTTAGAGGCCAGCATCCACGCCTGCTTAAACTTCTTCTCTCCAAAAAAGTAAACTTTCAAACAATGGTGATTCTAAATTACCATTTGAACTTCATAAAACAATGGGACAAACAGATTACAGAGAAGTTTGTATGGCCTAATCTATCAAAACGTCTTAAAAAGCATAGAAAATTCATCAAATTCAACGAAACAGAGACTAAATTAACGTTAAAGGACGTGTTTGTTCACTAAATGTTCTGGTTATTATTTACTTGCCTTTTTGATAAAAATAGTGTATTATATAACAATAACAAAAGGGAAAACACTATGAAAAAATATATAACATTTATTATAACACTATGTACAATACTATGGTTTGGTTTATCTAACTTAGCTAATGCTCATCATAAAGGAGTAGAACATAAATTTAACGGTATTTCATTTTCAGCAAAAGGTTCTGAAAACTACCAAGTTTTAGAAACAGATTTAGTTGAAAACAAATTATCAAAATTTGTAGACAAACAATTAGAAAATCAAGACAAGACAGGTTTAGCTTCTTATATTGTTTATATAGATGGTAAAATTGTAATTAATAAAAAAAATCATAGTGATGATATTATTAAGAACAAAGGTTTATTAAGGTCTAATTCTATGGGTAAGAGTTTGATTTCATATGTGACAGGTCACGCTGTTTGTAAATATGGTTTGAACTTAAATAAAAAATTAGATGATTGGGCTGTTATTGATAATACTTTGTATGCAGATAACACTTTATTACAAGTATTAAATATGACTTCAGGCGATCACAATATACTTGGTGAAAGAAAGTTTAGAGGTGATGGTTATATTAACGGTGAAAGACATAAAAAAGTTAATAATAAAACAGTTGCTTGGAATATGCAGTATTTCAAAAATACAAATAAAGAGAAAAAAAACTCTCCATATAATTATAATGCATTGTCAACGATGGTTGCAATCAATTATGTAATACACAAAATTGGTATTGATAATTATGAGAAGTTTTTAACAGAAATATTTACAGATCATGTTGGTGTAAAAAACGATGTTCACTTTAACAAAATATCTTGGTCAAAACAAGATGATGATAAAGGTAATAGCAGATATACATTTTTTGCTACTGCCGATGACTATGTTAGAATAGGTAAAACATTATACAATGATTACAATTCAGATAGTTGTATTGGTGACTATTTAAGAACTATATATGAAAATAGAGTTAAGAAAAATCACCCAAAAGATGATATAATTTTAAATAAACACTCGGCGGCTGCTACGTATGAATATGGTGGTCAATTTCATTTATCTTTCAAAGGTATGAAAAATAAAGTTATATTTGCATTGGACGGATACGGTGGTCAACAATTAGTTATTGATATGGAGAACGGTACAATTATTCATGTTGGTGCAATTGACGAACACTACAATTGGAAAAAAATAGTATATAACGTAATGAAGAAAGGACTTTAATGACAGTAGGATACGGATTAGGAATGTTAGCAGTTGGCATAGTCGCAATTGGCTTTGGTGGTGCAATAGTATTGTACTGCTTTAATATAAACGAAAAAGATGACGAATAATGGAATGTTTGAGGACGCTATGCAAATAGATAAACTAAAGAAAAAAATAAAAGACTTAACTAAAACTGAAAAGCCAAAAATAAAAGAGCCAGAAAAAGTATTGAGTAAGGTTACACCTTTACACGACTTCTCATGGTACTTAAAATGGCTTTCTAGTATATTGATATTATCAGCAGTATGTTTCAGAGCCAGTGGTGGTGCGTTTCATATGTTTGATTTGTATTTTAGTTTTGCAGGTACACTAGGTTGGTTATGGGTAGGTATACTATGGCACGACAGAGCTCTAATGGTACTGAACACAAGTTTAGCAATGGTATTAATGATAGGAATTTTAAAAAGTTATGTCTAATGTATTTTGTGTAGGTAACGGTGAAAGCCGAAAAGGTTACGATTTAAATAAACTAAAAGGCAAAGGCAGAATATATGGTTGTAATGGATTGTATAGAGATTTTACACCAGATGTTTTAGTTGCAGTTGATCAAGGTATATGCCATGAAATATACAACAGTGGTTATTGTCAAGACAATGAGACATATTTAAGAGGTTGGACTAGATTGCCAGCAATGTTATATGAGTCTGTTATAAATGCAGGTGCCTCAATAACTGCCGAAGAAATGGCTGTAGTCAAAGAAAAGAAATTAATTAATGAAAATGAGAGAGGTGATTGTCAAGAGTTTGTAATGCATGGCTCTAATATATCAGGTGCAGTTAAAATATTAAAAGAGAACAAAGACATAGAGTCTAAAAATGTAAATCATACTGCTGTAGATGTTAGTTGGTGTTCTATGAATAGTAAAGAACAATCTATTGACGATGTGATGACGCCTAGAGATTGGGGTTTCGCTGCTGGTCCTACTGCTGGTGCAATTTCTATATTAAAAGAAAAACAACCAAAGGCAACAGACTTATACAATGACGCAGATAATAACGAACATAAAATAAGTTTAGAAATGTTTTTGATTGGCCATGACTTGGCTAGTAACGATGACAAGATTAATAATCTATACAAAGATACCAAATATTATGGTCTAAAAGAACAACAACAAGTACCAACAGACAACTGGATACAACAGTGGAAGTCTTTGATGATTAATAATCCTGGAGTGACCTTTTACAAGGTAAATCCAGAGGCAGATACAGGACATGACGCAATAAGCAGACCTATAAAAGAGTGGGAAGGACTAAAGAACGTCTTTTATATAGACTATCCTACTATGGAAACACTAATAGGCTAAAGGAGCATTGACACGGAAGTGTAAATGTGTTATATTATAAGCTATGACAGTAAAAAAGAGTAAAGATCAGAATATAGTAGTCAATGATTATGTAAGATATTATGATAACTCCGTTGATAACGGACATGATATATCTATTTTGAAAACCGATGGCAGCCAAATTAAAATTAAGATGAGGTGGCCAAAAGGAGAAGACAGATTAAATAAACCTGGTAGAGCTCATAAAACAGTTATAAATAACTATGAATCCGATTAATACAGGATACACAAATATAATAATACAATAATAAGGAGAATACGAATATGGATTTTGAAGCATTAAAATCATCATCAAGTGGCTTTGACAAATTAACTAAAGCTCTTGAAACAAACCTCAATCCTGAGGATCAATCAAACAAAAACAAATATCAAGACGACAGACTTTGGAAACCAGAGTTAGACAAAACAGGAAATGGTTACGCTGTAATTAGATTTCTACCTGCCAAAGAGGGAGAAGATTTACCTTGGCAAAGAGTTTGGTCTCATGCCTTTCAAGACAAAGGTGGTTGGTATATTGAAAACTCATTAACAACAATGTCTCAAAAAGATCCTGTGTCCGAAGAAAACACAAGATTGTGGAACACTGGTGTTGATAGTGATAAAGAAATTGCTAGAAAGAGAAAAAGAAAATTATCTTATTACTCAAATATTCTAGTGATGTCAGACCCAAAACATCCAGAGCATGAAGGCAAGGTGTTCTTATTCAAATTTGGTAAAAAGATTTTTGATAAGATTACTGAAGCAATGCAACCGGCTTTTGAAGACGAAAGTCCAATTAACCCATTTGATTTTTGGAAAGGTGCAAACTTTAAACTAAAAATCAGAAAAGTTGATGGTTATTGGAACTATGACAAGTCTGAATTTGAGGCAGTAACACCAGTTGCTGATAGTGATGACAAGATCAAAGCGATCTGGTTAAAACAATATCCTCTAAAACCATTCTTGGCACCTGAAAATTTTAAGTCCTATGATGAACTCAAAGAGAAACTGAATAGGGTTATTTCTGGTACAAGAAGCACTAAAACTGTTGAAAGTGATGAGCTCCCGCCAAGCGCTTCAGCACCTAGTGTGAAAAGTATGGAAGCACCTAGTACTCCATCTGCTAGTGATGATGACGACACGTTATCTTACTTTAGTAAATTAGCAGAGGACGAATAATCTAAACCGTTCCCTCCGTTTAGAAAGTGACAATACTTTAAGGGCTAGATAGCAATATCTAGCCCTTTTTTCGTTATAAATATACCGTATGGCAATAAGCATATTAGATACACTGGTTGATAAGTCAGATGGTGCTGTTAAATCAGCGTCATGGTACAGAAAAGCAGTAGGTTCTATAGCAGACAGAATAACAGCAAATAAACTAATGAGACAAGGTAAACTTATTGGTAGACCAAGTGTTGGTAGATTAAACATGTTTGTATATGACCCTAAATATAAGCAGACATTACCATATTACGACACTTTTCCTTTAGTGTTGCCGTTAGAGCCAATCAAAGGTGGTTTTGCAGGTATTAATTTTCATTATCTGTCGCCAAACCAAAGATTTACTCTATTGACACAATTGCAGAGATTTGCCGTACAAGGTAACAAAGTAAATGAGACTAATAGATTTGATGTAAGTTATAATAGAGTTAAAAAACTACCATTAACAAAAAATGCTATTAAAAAGTATTTGTGGGCACACACTAGAAGTAGATATTTAAGAGTTGATTATGATGAGGCTGCTTTAGCAGTTTATTTACCAGTTGCACAATTTCAAAAAGGGAGACCATATTAATGGCAATATTAAGAGGCGGAAAAAGAATTGGTGGTTTTGATATCAGAATTGGTATACCACGAGACAGGTCACTAGACAACGTAACAGGTGATCCAAGATTAAAACGTACACAAGGTGGTAATCCTGAATCTACAATGGGTAGAGTACAGGCAATGGTAAATGAGGCAGAGGGTTTTGCTCGTAAGGCAAGATTTTATGTTGAGTTTATGTTACCTAAATCACTAGGTGGTGGACCAGATGGTACTCCAGGCTCAGTGTCTTCATCAATGACAGATGAAACTTATGATTCATTTTACACACAATCAAAATTAAATCAGGTACATATAGCAAATGGTAAACGTGTACAAGCATTTTGTAGTGCTATTGAAATGCCTGATAGAGAAATTGTTACTAAAGAAGTTAGACATGGTAACACACCAGTTAGACATATTGCATACGATTTTAAATCACAAGAAATCACAGCAACTTTCTATGCAGACAAATTTATGAGAGAAAGATCATACTTTGAAATGTGGCAAGGCGCCGCTTTTAGTACTAAATCTTTCAACATGAATTATTATAAGAACTATGTAACAGATATGAGAATATATCAATTAGGTTCATTTGAGTCAGCACAAGAGAGAGACGAGATAACTTATGGTGTACAACTATTTGATTGTTTACCAACATCAATTAGTAAAGTAGAATATTCGCATGATGAAAATACAGTACAGACATTTTCAGTTACATTTAAATTTATGTATTGGATTAATTTCTTTTTAGATAATCAAGGCAACATAGAACTTGGCCAATCTAAATTTGGAAAACCATCAGTGAAACAAGATTCAGGTTTATTAGGTGGTTTACTAGGTAAACTACCACCAGAATTGAGACGAGCAGGTAGAGACGTGTTGAACAAATTGAGACGTAGAGTACCACTAGGTAAAATTACCGGTGGTAGAGCGTTCCCACCGTTCAAACTACCACCTATAAATATATAATAACAAGGAGATAATATTATGGCATTACCGATAATAGAAACACCAACTTATGAGTTGACACTTCCTTCCCAAGACGAGATAGTAAAATACAGACCTTTCCTTGTTAAAGAAGAAAAATTGATGTTAATAGCTCTTGAGTCGGGTGAAGAAAAAGAAATAAACATAGCGACTAAAACAATTTTAGACGCATGTACATTTAACAAACTAAAGATAGAAGATTTACCAACATTTGATATAGAATACATGTTCTTACAAATAAGAGCAAAATCAGTTGGTGAAATATCTAAATTTAAAGTTATTTGTCCAGACGACAAAAAAACATACACTGATATTGAGATAGACTTATCAAAAGTTGAGGTGCAAGTTGATGATGAACATACGAACAAAGTAGTAATTGATGAACAAAGGCAATTGGGTGTTGTTCTCAAATATCCTACAATGAACATGATGACTAATACACAATTACAGTCAGCAGACTATGACACAGCATTTGATATGATGGTCGGTTGTATACACGAAATCTTTGAAGGAGAGAAAGTGTATCCTGGAGTAGATAGTACAAGAGAAGAATTAAAAGATTTTTTAGAGAAGTTACCACAAGGTGCCTTTGATAAGATTAAAAAGTTTTTTGACACTATGCCTAGATTGAGACATGAGCAAGAAGTCACAAATCCAAAGACAGGTGTTAAGAGTACAGTTACATTTAGCGGATTACAAGATTTTTTCGGATTGGCCTCACCCATAGTAGCCTAGAGGCGTATTTTGAAATTAATTTTGCGTTAATGCAACACCATAAATATGGTATAACAGAAATTGAACAGATGATTCCGTGGGAACGAGATATCTATGTTACAATGTTAATTAATTATATAAAGGAAGAAAATGAACGTAGACAAAGAGAACAAACAAAATGATGTTAAGGTTGCAGAACCTAAACAAAAAATAACAGTTGACCTAGAAGTAGATACGTCTATCAAAGACCTAGGTATCAACCCATATGCTAAACTAATACACATGGCGAGAGCTATAGACGCATGGAGAATATTTCCAAGACTATTCTTAACAGTTTACATTATATTATTATACAAATGTGTAATATGGTATATGAACTTAGCACAACCTAGTATGGAACAAAGTGGTTTAATCAGTATCGTTGTTGGTGCTGGCGCTGCTTGGTTTGGTTTATATACAGGAACAAGAGGCGGCAAGGATAAATAATATTATATGTTACCAAGTTTAGATACAACAGCAAACGATCAAACTATATCAGCGATTGATAAGTTAGGCAAGGCAATAATGGAAAAAGCATCCATGTCAATACAAGGTGCTACGAAGGCCATTGTACCAAATATACCTAAAATGATTGATCAGTTGACATTGGATTTAGAGAAAGGTCCTATTAATAGTTTTGGTAGAGTTATAAAAAAACTAGAATCTATGGTACAATCATTAGGTTTAGATTTAAGAGAATACAATCAAGACTTGGCTAAACTATTACAAGACAGAGAAGAAAAGGCCGTTAAATCAGAAGCAGCAGTACAGAGATTAAGAGAACAAGGTATTGTTGCACGTGTTAATGCTACAACAAAAGAAGTTAAGATATTATCTAAACATGAAATAAAACAAGAAGAAAAGGCCATAAAATTAAGAGAACTAAAAATAACAAAACTTGAATTGCAATTAAAGAGAGACGCTCACAAACTACAAACACGTATGTTTGGTAAAGATGAAGATCAGGCAACGACAAAGAAAAATATACAAGAAAATTCTGTTAAGTTAGAAGAACTAAAAGCACTTCAAGATCAAAAACAAACAGAAATATCTACAAATACAGTTGACACAGGTAGAAGTGAAAAAGGTCTACCAGCGATGTTAGAAATGATGAAAGATGGTTTTTTAGAACCATTTAGAGCAGTTGGTGAATCTTTTGGTATGATGAAAGATATGGGTAAAGGCACTCTTGAACTAGTTAACTTCTTTTCAGGTGGTTTATTTCTTAAAGCATTTAAGGGTATCACTAAAGGTCTAAAAGCAATTAGTGGTTTCTTTACATTGGCTAGACTAGTATTAGTTGCTAAATTTGCATTGGTCATTGGTGCTATAACATTTGTAGCAGCTAAGATTAATAAGATCAAAGACTTCTTTGTTGGTATAATAGATTATTTTAGAAATTCAAAACTTGGTAAACTATTAGGTCTATCAAAAGAAACACCTGAAGAAAAAGAAGAAAGAAAAATAGAGAATAAAAATAGAGGCACATCTATGGTTGACGTAGATAGTCACTATGATAGTTTCCCTACTGTAGACAAAGTTGTAGATAATAAAAATGTTATTAAGGGTGCTAATGATAATGTTTCTAAAAAAGTAACTAATGAGAAAATATTTAATAGTACAACAACACAGAATGACGCCGTTAAAGAATTTGAGAAGTTAACAAAAGAAGCTAACGATCAAATAAGTAAAGGCACTGTAGTAATTAATAATGCACCAACAAGTGTACAGACAAATAATAGTGGTTCAGTGACTTCAGGTTTTACCAATAATAATCCAGACGAGACGATTACAAATACATCTAGAGCTAGATGGTCTAATATGTAATTAAGATAAATCTTTTTCAGTTATAATTTTAAATTCAGCACCTTGATCTTTACAGTATTTGGTAGCGGCTTGCCATTTAGCTTTATTTCGTATATATTCTAATGACTCACGCATGTAAGACTTGGTCTTTCTGCTAGTTGGTTTTTTAGGTGGCACACATTGACGTGATGGTTTAATTTCTATTACTAACTTACTGCCTGTTTTGGTCTTTACAATGAAGTCTGGAAAATATCTGTGCCATTTGTTGTCAATAGGACTATAATATCTAATTGGTAACTCCTCACTTGCCCAATGGTCTATATTATCACTTTTATCCAAATACACCATCATACGTCTTTCTAATAGTGAACGGTATATAATGTTATTTGGATCACCAACATACTTGCTGGGGTTGATTGGTTTATATATTCCCTTAAAAGATTTCTTCATAACCGTTATAAATATACAAGTATATATAAAGGAATTAAATATGGCATGGACATCTAAAGTAGCAAACATTATCAAGGGCAAAGTAGGAACAATGATTGGCTCATCAATAGCCAATAAATTAAGTTTTGCCTCATCTGGTCAAACAACCAAAGTGGCTGCTAAACTATTAAATAAATCTCCGTTAGAGATAGGTACAACAGGACCTATGTCACACATGGAGTCTATGAACAATCCATACAGTTATGGTACAGTATATTATCCACAAGAGGCAGGTAATTTAGGTGCTGGTCACTATATTATATTTGATGTAGTATCTCACAAGTCATCTAAATTTAAACAACAAACATTTAAGAACGGTGCTTTGACAAATGCTTCAGGAGCAGTACCTGGTAAATCAAGAGTTGCTAATATAAAAAGAAATGGTGTTACATCAGCAAAAAGATTAAGATCAACTTCTTCAGGTGCTATGTCAAAACTTGGTGATACGCACAATTATATTTCAGACAGTATTATATTATATACACCAGCAGAGGCAATGAAATTTAATTACAGTGCCAGTTATGAAGACACACAAACAGGTCTTGCAGGTGATGTGGCTGCCATGATTGGTGGTGTAATGAACGATTCAGGTTTCTTAAACAAAATTCAGGCTGCCGGTGAGGGTATTGGTGGTGTTGGTAGAGAGTTGTTGAAGTCAGGAGCTTTTGCAGCTGCTAGTATAATACCAGGTTTTGAAAATAGTAGACAATTATTTGATAAGTCATTAGGTCAGGCAAAGAACCCTAATCTAGAAACAATATTCCAGTCAGTGCCATTTAGATCATTTAGTTTTCCATTTATATTTGCACCAAAAGATGAACAAGAAAAAGACCAAGTACACAAAATTTTACAACTGTTCAGATTTCATATGTTGCCTGAACACCAAAGTGCTGCTATAAAAGCAGGTTATTTTAACACACCGTCAGAGTTTCAGATTACATACATGTACAGAGACAGTGAGAACGCATACTTACCAAGAATAAGTCGTTGTGTATTAAAAGAATGTAATATAGATTACGCACCAGAGGGTGTTGTATCATCATTAATCGCAGATGAAAAAGGCGCACCACCAACTATTATTAAAATGGATTTAACATTTGGTGAAACAGAAATTATGACTAAAGAAACAGTAGCAGAGGGATTCTAATATGTATTTTGAAACATTTCCATTAATGAACTACAGTAACGATAAGATCACAACTAAACAAGTAACAGATTTATTCAGACGAGTCAAGATAAAAGAAAAGATAATTGACGAGGCAAGTTTATACCAAGAATACGATGTACCTAATGGCGAGAGACCTGAAGATACAGCAATGAAACATTTTGGTGATCCACAATATCATTGGGTAATATTAATGACAAACAAAGGTCAAGATGGTTTTTACGATTGGCCATTAGATTTCAGAGCATTTGAAACTTTTATAACAGAAAAGTATGCCAATCCAGACGCAACACACCATTATGAAAAGGCACAATCAAGTGGTAAAACAACGTCAAATGATTACTCACACTTGATAGAAGTAAACAGTACAGAGCCAGGTGCTGTATCAGTTTCTAATAGACAATATGAAGAAAGAATACAAGACGCAAAAAGAAAAATTAAACTTCTTAATCCAGGTTTCTTGCCTGTATTGTTAGAAGAATTTGACAAATTGATGAATGAATAATTATGTACAATCAAATAAATGCTGATACATTAACAAAAGCAGGCCAGTTTGCCTTATCAGACATACAACTAATATCTTATCAATCTTCCGATGGTGGCAGTGAGCCAAAGAAAGTAAGTGTACGATCACTAGTGCTTGAGATAAACATTTACGAAGATATATTTTCAAAAGGTCTATCAGGTAATATTGTATTACTTGATGGTCAAAATCTTACCAATCACTTACCACTTACAGGCTTTGAACGTATAGAATTTAAACTGAATACACCAGGTATTGCAAAAGGTTTTGATTTCACGGCTACAACAGGTCACCCGATGTACATATACAAAATATCAGGTAGACAAGAGGCAACACCAAGAACGCAGATGTACGTATTACACTTTGCTTCTAAAGAGATATTAACAAACGAAACAAAGAAAATTT
>Ga0228655_1000409_pt1 | contig 15823 bp, 15 predicted proteins | sample 67DmetaG_FD_182742 | JGI IMG/M metagenome (GOLD analysis project Ga0228655, IMG submission 182742) | Seawater microbial communities from Monterey Bay, California, United States - 67D | ecosystem: Environmental > Aquatic > Marine > Coastal | place: USA: California | collected 2016-11-15
AGAATTATATTTTTTAATTTCTTTTGACATAATTTATTAAATTAAATTTTTAATTAACAGATGAAAAAATATTAGCATATTTTTCCATCTTCCAAATCGAAATTTAAAGAAATTATAGTCTATGAAAAATTAAATAGAGAGGTCTGAATTTTAGGGGGCATTTCTTTTAGCATTTCTTTTGTAAAATCTGAGAATTTACTAGCATAATCACTAGAATCTGTATTTAATATCAAATGTAACTTTTTCTTTAAGCTAGAAATTGTTTTTGCTGATATTATCCCATATTCTGCCAACAACCCCCTAATTTCATTTCCAAGAGCAGTTCTTTGTTTGATTAATCTACTTCTTACCCTATGATAATTCATAATATCTTGTTGCCAATCTTCCTTTAATAAACAAAATCTCATATCGGGATCAAGAACAGCTTTAACAATAGCAGATGCATCAATATAATCATTTTTATTACTTTTAACAAAAGGTTTAACAAATTGTGCAGAAACAACCCTTATGTCTTTATAACCAAAAGATCTAAATTTCTTGGCAAAATAATTAGCTCCACTGCATCCTTCCATACCAATAATTATCTTATCTCTATTACAATCCAAGTTATTCATAAATTCTATTAACCTTTTTCTGGTTAATTTTTTCTTAAAAATTTCTACTCCTTTTTCATCAACAGCATGTAAATGAAAAATTTCTTTTGCTAAATCAATTCCTATTGCCTTAATATTACTCATGGACTTCTGTTATTTATTGTTAATTAAAATTTACTGCAAATTTTTACAGTAAATTAAGCAATTATCAGTAATTACTCAGGCAATATTTTATCAATATATGCCGTTAATTCGACAACTAAATAATTCAAAATTATTTAGTTGTCACAGAAGTACATACTATTATTTGTATTTTTTAAAGTTGGGAAATGGTATTAAATAGTCTTAGCAATTAAGGAATTTGGACGAGCTTTAATAATTTTAACATTAATTGTTTGACCAAAATATTTTTCATCAAAATCTTCTAAAATGACAGATTGTAGCCACGGGCTTTTACCCATAATTTGTGATTTTTCTTTGCCCTTTTTATCAAATAAAATTGGCATTTCTACCCCTTCAAAAGATTGATTAAACTCAATTTGCTGTTGATTTAATAGATCTTGCAAAATTTTTAGCCTTTTTGATTTAATATCCTCTGCTACTTGTATCTTGGCATCAGCCGCCACAGTTCCTGGGCGAGAAGAATATTTAAAAGAATAACAAGCTGTGAATTTTATCTTTTCTATCAAATCTAAAGTATCTTCAAAATCTTGATCCGTTTCACCTGGAAAACCAACAATAAAATCCGAAGATAAACCAATATCTGGTCTTTTTTGACGTAATTTTTCAATAATTTTAAAATAATCTTGCCTGGTATGTTTGCGATTCATTTTTTGCAAAATATTATTTGAACCAGATTGCACTGGCAAATGTAAAAAAGGCATTAATTTTTGATTCTGACCATGACATAAAATCAATTCATCATCCATATCTCTTGGGTGAGAAGTAGTGTAACGAATTCTTTCAATTTCTGGGATTTCACTAATTTTATCAATTAATTTAGCTAAATTTGAAGATTCTCCATTTTCATCTAAGCCATGATAGGCATTGACATTTTGCCCTAAAAGATAAATTTCTTTAGTGCCATTTTGAGCATGTTTTAAAGCCTCACTATAAATATCTTGGACTTTTCTAGAAAATTCTGCACCTCTAGTATAAGGAACCACACAAAAAGTACAAAATTTATCACAACCTTCTTGGATTGAAACAAAATTACTAATTTCAGAAGATGATCTAGATTCTTGTAAAAGATCAAATTTATTATTTGGCTTAAAATCAAGATCGATTTGCTTGCCCTGCCCTCTTAAAATTCTACCGACTAAATCTGGCAAAGTTTGATAGCTTTCTGGCCCAACAATAATATCAACAATTTGTGATCTTCTAAAAATCTCTTTACCCTCAGCCTGAGAAACGCAGCCAGCAACTGCCACAATCATTTTATCGTCAGATTTTTCTTCAAATTTATTCTTTACTTTGCGAACGCGACCCAGATCAGAATAAAGTTTTTCAGTTGCTTTTTCCCTAATGTGACAAGTATTAATAATAACCATATTGGCTTCGGATATCTCATCTGTTTGCTGATAACCAATTGTAGCCATAAGATCTCTCATATTATCAGAATCATAAACATTCATCTGGCAGCCATAAGTTTTAATATAGAGTTTTTTATTTGCTTTTACTTTTTCCATCCAAAAATAATTATAACATCAAGATTAATATTTATTTTACCATCCATTTTTTTCTCTTCCAATCTCTGATAGATTTCTTTCAGAAAATTTTTGGTCATAAATTTTTTACTACGATTGAACATAATATTTGACCCTGCCGCGTTTTTTATATCAAGAAAAATCTTTTTCGGATCACTATAATTAATATTCACCTCTTCTGTCACTGAAATAATATCACTAAAACCAGCCTTTTGTAGTAACATTGTAGCTGTCTTAATATCAGCTATTGGAATAAATCTTGGAGTAAATCTTTGATATTTTTCAATTTCAATTTCATTAAATATTTGCTTTAAAAGAGAAAAACTATTGCCAGCAATAAAGCTAGCTATAAAAAACCCATCTTGTTTTAAGCAATGTTGTGATTGAATAAAAAATCCCAATAAATCATTATAAAAATGAGCATTAAGATTGGAGCAAATTAAATTAAAGGAATTTTCTTTAAATGAGATAAATTCATCATTCATAATAACTTTTTGAGAAGAATTATCTAATTTTGCCCATTTTGGTGATATTTCAGTAGAAAATAGATTAGATTTTGGAAATTTTTGTTTAATTTTTTTTGATAAAGAATCATCCATTGCACCAATTTCCAAAATATTATTAAAATCTGGTTTTTGCTCTAAGATAATTTCTAAAATTAGATCTGATACTAATTGATGAATAAAATTAGAATTTTGGAATCTTGCAATAGATCTATCACGATTATTTTGCAAGATCTTATGATCAAATATGTTGGACATCATATTGCTAAAAATTTTGAGTATTAATAAAATCATTCAAATTGATAATTTGTCCAATTTTTTGAAAGATCTTATTATCTGAGGCCATAATTACAATACCACCTTCCTTTATTCTGGTGGCAATGAGATTGAATAATTTCTCCTGCCATTTTTGTGATAAAAATTGCTCGGGATTTTCCAAAATCCAAATGGTTTTTGGGGAAAAGATTAATTGACTTAATTTTACTCTTTGGATTTCTTCCTTAGTTAAATTCTTAATTTTTTTATCCAAAATATCATCTAATTCAAAATATAAAATTGCTGAATCAATAAGAATTTTTGTTTCAGTAAGGCTTGCTAAAAAATTTAGATTTTGTTTTATTGTTAATTCTTGATCTAAGGATGTTTTTTTGGTTATAAAATTAATATCACTAGAATAAAGATAATAAATTTCAGATATTTTTTGATTATTCCAAAGAATCTTATTTTTTTGTTTTTGATCTAAACCAGTTATTGCTCTTAAAATATGGCTTATTATTTTATCCTCTCCTTTAAAAATAAATAATCCTGAAGAAGAAATTGTTAGAGAAATATTAATATTTTGATAAGAAATATTATTTAATGTTAACATGTATATCCTAAATACTTTCTTCGTTATTTAATTTTTTTAACATATCAATAAATTTTTCATTTTCTTCTTTATTTTCTTTTTCTAATAATTCTCGTGCTGCTTGATATTTATATTCCTCATCTCCCCTTTCAAAAACAGATTTATAAAGAGGGTTAGGTAATTTACTTATATCACCCTCTGTTTTTAGATCATTTTGATATAGAGTATAGTCTAATTTCTTCCTAGCTTCTTCATAGGCTAATTTTGCCTGCTGAACTTCATCAGTTTTTTCAACGAATTTTTGTATTCTATCTTCTGCATAACCTCTTTTCTCAAAATCTGCTCTTAATTCTTCATCTTTATTTTCTTTTATTTTTTTATATTTCTCATCGGCCTCTATTAAATCTGATAAATTATCTTTAATCATTTCTCTAACAACTCCTTCATTATTTCTTCTTGATTCAGGACGATCTTCATATTTCATTTTACCTATATCTGGGTCATCTAGTTTTTTTGTTTCTAATCTGAAATTTGCCGCAGATAATTTTATTTTCTGCGCTTCAGTAAGATTAGTAAGGTCAATTTCATTTAGATCTTGATCATCAGATAAGCCCAATATTTCCCTTAATCTTTTTTGTTCAGAGTCACTTAGTGTTGTTGTCGCTAATCTACCCTGTTGAGACAATTTTCTTAATTTGGCTAATTCCTTATTATCACCTTCTTCTCTAGCTAATTTATCTAACCCAACTGAAGATGCATAATTATATTTATATAAAGCTTTTAATCCTACTATAAAAGCTTGCACTGGAGCCCCAAATATAATAGGAATACCACCAAGAGCAACATAACCAGCCTTACCCAAATTGTCAGAGAATTTTTTTGACTCTGATTCTGTTAAATATTTATAACGATTATTGGCAAATTCTTTAAATCCTTTTTCATAATTATTTGCAGCAACATTTATTTTTCTATAAGTTGCAGCTGTTGTTGCAGCTGTTATTCTATAGGCTGCTCTTGGCGCTAAGAATGCCGTTGTAGATTTACCATCATACATCTTCTCTCCTATGCGATAAAGGACACGGATAAATGCCAATGGTGCTAATGGTGGAAAAAATATAGATCCAGCTACTAATCCAGCAGTTACTTTAGATGAGGTATCACCTGGTAGATTGCGCAACATAGATGGCACTTTGTCTATTTTTTTTGCCCATTTTAGCATTTCATTTAACTCAGCATCGGTATTTTCAAAAAATCTTGAACCATTTTTGACGTTTTGTTTATGAGCTTGGTGCTGACTTATTTTCTTTTTTAAGTTTCTATAATTAGGATCATCTTTTAATAATTTTTGCATCCTATCATATTCATCTTTTTTATTAATATCTAATTTATTTTTAACTAATAAATCGCTAATGATTTTTCTTTCATCTCTATCGGCTTTTGCAAATACATCATCATCAGTTAAATTTTTCTGCACATTTTTTCTTAATAATTTACTAAATTCATTATTATCATATTTACTTCCTATTTTTTCTTTTATTTTTTCTTCTGCCTCAACATTTATTAATAGCTTATCTTCTTCTTTTAATTTATTTAATTCATTATTAATATCTTTTTCCATAAAATGCCGATTTAAAGTATCAGTTATGGATTGCATTTTATTTGTAGATAAGCCCTTATCTTTGGACATTATCTTAATTACTTCTTTTTTAATTTCATTCGTAACATCTTTACCCTTCTCAATTTCTGCCTTGTATTTTGCAGTTACTGCTGGAATTATTTTCTTTGTTTGAGCTTCTATTTTAGCATTAGAAAAGTCACTAAATTGTTTTCCAATACGACCCGAAATATTGGGCAATCTATTATTAAGACTTTTAGCCTTTTGACCTAAAGCTGTGCTTCCAGCTACATTATCAACATGTCTAATTAATTTATCATTCTCTTTAGCAAATCTTGTAAGATCAGATCCACTCCTTTTGGCAAGATTATAAGTCTTACCAATCATAGGAGTTGCCGCACCCACTGCTTTGGTTAAAGCACCTTGCACTGTATTTAATATTTCAGAACCTTCTTTTGCTATACCCCTAATAGCGGTATTTACCATCGCAGATTGTTGTTGATATGTTATTAATGTTGAAGCTATCAGACCTATCTGACTTATTATCATATTTAAGAAATATAATAATATAAATAATTCAAAAATAATGGAAAGCATTTCAAAAAAATCTTTACCCCCAACAAAATTACCATTACCATCACTAATACCATTGGTTGGATTGGCAACGTAAACTTTGAAAGGTGAAAATAAAAATTCTGCTAAAGCTCTAACTGGCGCCTCTGCCCCTGCCAATTCTGTTATATTTGAAGTAAACCCTGCTACATCCCCAACAACTGGGATATCTTTAACTTTACCGATTCCACTTTCTGCAGAAGCATAAAGATCATATAAGCTATAAGGACAAGATTCAAAATATAATAAAGAATCTGGATACATATTACCATATAGACCAATTTTATTATTAAAGATTGATAGAAAAGCATATAATATTAAAAAAATCATAGTGATCTCCAAGGCTCTTGCTCCCAAATAAACTAACCATCTATAAAAGAAAGTCGCTGTTAATTTATTAACCGTTAAAATAAAAGCTATGGGACCAAGTGATAATAATATAATGGCTCCACTCATTGCCGCTAGATAAAAAATGGCAATTTTTACCATGATAAATATGAAATAAAGCATTATTGCATATAGACCGATAATAATAGGAAAGGAAGCTATATTATAAGGAGAGAACATCAAAGACCATAATTTGATAAAAATATTCTCTGACGTAAAAAAGATTCTGATCATTTCATCAGGGAAGGCGAATTTTGACGCCTGACCACCAACAAAAGCGCCAACAAATTTTCGCTCTACATCTTTTATATAGCTATCTTTAGGTATAAAATCCATACTCAAACCTAAATCACCAAAAAGATTTATACCTCCCATAAAAAATGATACAACGATATCATTATACCAAGACCAACTGTCTGGAGAAGCAAAAAATAATATTAACCCAATCTTTAGCACTCTGCCAAAAAACTCTTTCCTAGAGATTTCCATAGTACCACTTAATATGCCAAAACCAATAAATAATACATAGAATATTAATGCTAATTTCATTAATATATTAAAGGTGGTGTTACCAACAATTTTTTTGTAAGCTTGCTCTAAAGAACCATCATCGACAAATAAAGCTTCAATATTTTTAACAATATTGGTTAATATTCCGCCAGATTCATTAACCATTATACCTTCTATAAAATTAAGATTATATTGACCACTATTATCACTATAATAACCATCATTATATCTCACTTTTATTTTTTCTCCTAAATAGTGACCAGGAAATATTTGATTATTTGGGCTACGGTATCGATATCTTTCTATATCTTTAAGGTAAAATTCTGAATATAAATGATAAGTTTTTTTTGGCACTTTTTGCCCCGACCTTCCAAATAACCCAATCATTGCACTATAACCAGCATCAAAATAACATGTTTCTTGATAGTGAGAATCTTTTACCGTTCCATCTTTTTTTCTATAATCTAAATTAATATATTTTATAGCTAAGTTATTATATAATATATTTTCATCAGCATCATATATATTATTTTGATTTTTGTCATAAAAGAATTTATTAGTACAGCTCCAATTGCTATTTGCTGCAATATTTGAACCGGTTGCTGGAACGCAAGATGGCGGATCAACACCAGTTTGTGCTGTATGTTGTGGACAATATTTTATATCACTAATTGCTGTCGGCTTTTCTCTGATATTAATATGATTTAGATTCGGATTGCTATTTAAATTTTCTTCCTTAATTCCATCCACACCCCTAATATTAGTGCAAAGACAATTATCTATTACCAAATTATCAGGATTATCAGTTGGTATGGCACTTATATAACTTCTTGGTTTACCATTATTTGAAATGTCATTTTTTAATTTAAAATGAATTTTCTCATTCTCCTTTGGCTTAGCACATAATCGACATCTATTTACTTTTGATACAGGTTTATTTAAATGATTTATAAATGTTTTTCCTTTTATATCGATTAAAAAAGATTGGCCATCTGACCTATAACCAGTATCAAACCAATCCGATTCTTGCCCTCCTCCTCTATCAGGTTTATATTCCCCACCTTTTACCCTATGTCCCGATGCTGAAATTATAGAAGATTCCATTGTGCCATTATCCCTAATGCATCCTTTATCATAATTTGATGAAGAAAGGATCATTATGAAAACTATTAAAAAAAGAAGAAAAAGGGAGATGAATAATGCAGAAAATTTAGAAAATTTCCATAAAACCGATACTGTTTCCTGTATAGACTGCAAATTTTATGATGTTATACCATTTCATAGTTGGTACCTGCGGCCGGACTTGAACCGGCACGAGCTAGGCTCCACGGATTTTAAGTCCGTTATGTCTACCAATTCCATCACGCAGGCACTTTAGGAAATTCTAAAATGACTAGAATTTACCTTAGATAGGCAATTAATAATCAAGAATTTTTTTTATATTGCAAGTTTAAATATTTTAAAAGACCATTGATCTTATACCATTTTCCATCTTTAAAGTTACTTTAAAGTTAGAAAATGGTACTATACATTAAAAAACTATTTTTAAATATGAAGCAAGTTAGATCTTACAGAGTTATTAATCGCCACAAAACTAAAGAAATTTCAGTTGGTAATGTAAAAATTGGCGCTAATAATCCAATTTCAGTACAATCAATGACCAATACATTAACCACCAATGTTCAGGCAACCATTAGGCAGCTTAATGAATGTATTGAAGCTGGGGCAGAATTAATGAGAATTTCAGTACCAGACAAGGAATCTTCGGAAAGTTTGGCCAAAATTATTCCCCATTGTTCAGTTCCAATTATTGCTGATATTCATTTTCACTATCGAAGAGCCATTGAAGCTGCAAAGGCTGGTGCAAAATGCCTTAGGATTAATCCAGGTAATATTGGTTCTGATGAAAAGGTTAGAGAAGTTATCAAAGCTGCCAAAGATTATGGCTGTTCTATTAGAATTGGTGTTAATGCTGGCTCATTAGAGCAAGAATTGCTTGATAAATATCAAACTCCTTGTCCAGAAGCCTTAGTAGAATCAGCCAAAAGACATATTAAAATTTTAGAAGATAATGATTTTTTTGAAATCAAAATTAGTGTCAAAGCTTCTGATATATTTTTAGCAATTCGTAGTTATGAGGATTTGGCTAAGGAATGTAATTATCCCTTTCATATTGGTATTACAGAGTCAGGTAGCCTGTCATCTGGTACAGTAAAATCTTCAATTGGTCTTGGTTATCTTTTAATGAATGGTATTGGCGACACAATGAGAGTTTCACTTTCGGCAAATCCAGTTGAAGAAGTTAAAGTTGCTTATGAAATATTAAAATCCTTAGGAATTAGATCTAAAGGTGTTGATCTAGTTTCTTGCCCATCTTGCGCTCGCCAGGCTTTTAATGTTATTGATATTGTTTCAGAAGTTGAAAAAAGGACTTCTCATATTAAAAATCCTATTGAAGTTTCAATTTTGGGCTGCGTTGTTAATGGTCTTGGCGAAGCTGCTCACACCAAAATTGGCATTACTGGCGGTAATAATGATCGCCATAATGTTTATATTGATGGTAAACCATCTCATAAAATAGAAACTGAGAATCTAATTGATCATATTGTAGAATTAATTGAAAAATATAGTTAATATGGGACTATCTATGTCTTTTTCTTTATTTTTCGGGATTGCCAATAATCACCACCATAAGTAATAGTAATTTCTTGACCTTTTTTGATTTCATTTAAGGCTTTCATTTCAATAAATTGGCTTGAAGCCGAAATTTTATCCAAACCAAATGGATGCATTTGATATTTAGCATTTGGTTCATCAGCATGATTGTAAAGGCTGGCATAGCCGAGCATAAGATTAGAATTGCCAGCAAAATTACTACCAATAACATAATCAACAACTGCTGACCTATCTTTAATTTTTTTATCAGCTAAAAAATAAACTACTTCAATTGTCTCATCAATAGCAAAATCTTTGGCAGCAAAAACTCCTCTACCAGAAATATGCGATTGATCTAAATAGATATTTTGGTAATATTGACTGATATTTTTGATGTCTAAACCAAAATATTTAGCATCTAGAATAATTTCTTCATTTTGCCTTATATCTTGATTGGCTCTGATAGTAATAAATTTATTGCTATCCTGATTTAGATCATCTGGAATTTCGATATCAGTATTAAAATCCTTGTAAAAAATTCTGTAGATACTGCCATAGCCCAGCATTATTAACCAATATTTATTTTTGGTAAAAATAGCATTTTTATTAAATGTTTCTGGCTTATTTTGATTAGAAATAACTGGTGCAAATTCAATAATTTGGCCTTTTTTGATATCTTTATTGGTAAAAATACCAATATTATTATGGTCAATATTTCTGATTTCTAGATTTTGATAAAATTTGGAATATTCCTTCATTTATTGTAAACTAGATCCTTATAGGCCTTCATTAAATTTAGTGTGATTTCACTAATTTTTGGATAATGATATTGCTCGTTAACTGAACCAATTCTAGTAATTTCAGCAGCACTACCAGTTAAAAAGGCATCTTGGGCCTCCGCTAATTCTTCTGGTAAAATATGTCTTTCAACAACTTTAATATTCTGATTTTTGGCAATTTCTATGATTGTTTGTCTAGTAATACCATTTAAAAAACAATCTGGGGTTGGAGTGTGAAGCTCGCCATTTTTCATGACTAAAAATAAATTAGCACCAGTTGCTTCTGATAAATAACCGCGATAATCAAGCATCAAGGCGTCATTGTAACCTTCTGCTTCTGCCTCATGTTTACTGATAGTACAGATCATGTAAAGACCAGCCGCTTTAGCAGCAGTTGGAGCTGTTGCTGGATCTGGTCGGCGATATTTAGCAAATTTTAATTTTAGACCTTTTTTTCTAGCTTCATCAGAATAATATGGTGGCCAAGGCCAGCAGGCAATTGCCACATGAATAGTGTTATTTTGAGCAGAAATTGCCATTTTTTCTGACCCTCTCCAAGCAAAAGCACGGACATAACCATCAATGATATTTTGCTTAGCGACAATTTCTTGCTTATATTGATCAAGTTCTGTTACAGAATAGGGAATTTTAAAACCTAGAATTTTAGCAGATTCATGAAGTCTTTTACTATGCTCTGTGCTTTTGAAGATTTTTTTATCATAAACTCTTTCACCCTCAAACACACAGGATGCATAATGTAATCCATGATTTAAAATATGGGTTTTGGCATCTTGCCAAGGAATAATTTTACCATTTTGCCAAATATAACCATCTCTTTTGTCAAAAGGTACAATTTCCATTATTCAAATGTTATTTTTTAAGTACTGATTTCGCTTTGGCTACAATTTTTTCAAATGTATCTGGATTTTTGACAGCAATGTCGGAAAGAATTTTCCTATCAATCTCAATCTTGGCAAGTTTTAAACCATTAATAAACTCGGAATAAACAATACCATAATTTCTAACACCAGCATTGATTCTTTGAATCCAAAGTTTTCTAAAATCTCTCTTTCTATTTCTTCTATCACGATAGGCATATTGCAAAGCTTTTTCAACTTTTTGAATAGCAATTCTGTAGCAATTTTTTGCCCTGCCTCTATAACCTTTTGCTAATTTTAATATCTTTTTATGTCTTGCCCTTTTGGTTACACCTCTTTTTACTCTACTCATTTTCTTTTAATAATAATCTAGTTATGATATGGCATTTTATGCCTTAAAATATTGGCACTATTAGATTCACTAATAATTGCAAAGCCAGAATTTTGCCTCTTCCTTTTACGGTTTTTATTGCCAAAATTATGGCTAGTAAAAGAATGTTTTGCTTTAATTTTGCCAGATTTTGTTACTTTAAATCTTTTTTTAGCGCTACTATTTGTTTTTAATTTGGGCATCGAAATAATTCTTCTTAAGTTTTAACGAATTGAAAATTAAAACTAATTGAGAAATAAATGTCAACTAATTAGTGCGAGTATATTCATCTTAAATAGACTGCCCAAAATCAAACTCAATTTTTTCATCCAACTCCATCTCAATATCTAAAAATCCTATCCTATCTTGATAGAACCGATCCATTCTAACCCAGTCTTTTTTGGTGGTGACTAGCTGTAAATTTTCTTTTTTGGCCAAAGAAATTAATTTTTGTAAATCTTCCCCACCATATTGATAATGATCAGGAAATGAGAATTTTTGCTTAATATTAGCACCAGAATCTGCCAAACTTTTAAAGAATTTTTGAGGCCTTCCTATTCCAGCAAAAGCAAGAACTTCTTTGCCAGCAAAATCCTGACCATTAATAATTTTTAATTTGCCAAAAATTACCTTCTTACCCTGACAAAATCTCTTTTTAATATTTTTCCTATCCTCTCCAATAATAATAATTAAATCAGCCCTTTTTATGCCAAATCCAGCCAATTCTCTCAAAGGCCCGGCAGGAAAAGTCAATTCATTGCCAAAGCCATAATAGCCATCAATAACCAAAATTGCATAATCCTTCTTCCAAGCAAAATTCTGAAAACCATCATCAATAATTACTAGATCATTTTTTGCCAATTGCTCTTTTTGTAAAATTTTAGAAGTAATTTTCTGGCAAATGAAAGAATCAAAAGATTCTCTAAAAAGCAATGGCTCATCTCCAACATGAAGGGATTTATGATTCTTATTTAATTTTGTAAAATTCTTAATTTTCCCGCCATAACCTTTGCTAAGATAAGAAAATTTAACTCCTCTTTCTTTCAGCAATTGTCCAATTTTTAGTGCCATAGGAGTTTTTCCAGCTCCGCCAAGAGTAAGATTGGCAATACAAATAGTTTTAACTTTTTGTTTTTGCTTGCGATATTGCAGAATTTGCAGAATAATTTTAAGAAAATATCCAATTTGATAAAAAGCGGCTAAAGGCAGTAAAAAATAAGCTATTAGAGATTTTTCTTGCCAAAATTTTGGAGCTTTCATGAGGAAATTTGATCAGCCAAATAATGTAGAAATTTATTATTAATGTAATGACCCGGTTTTTTCACTTCAAAATGACCCAAAATATAGCTGCCAAATAAATGAATATCGCCAATAAAATCAAGAGCCTTATGTCTGGCTAGCTCATTTTTGTAACGCAAACCATCCTCATTTAAAATACCATCCTCACCAATAATTATGGCATTATCCAAAGATCCACCTTTACCAAGACCCAATTTTTTAATTTGCTCAATATCTTTTTCAAAAGCAAAAGTCCGGGCACGACATAAATCACTTCTAAAAGAATGAAATTTTGGATCAAAAGAAATATTTTCTTTACCAATAATTTTATGACCAAAATCAATTTCCAAATCGAAAGAAAATTTATCTGATGGAGAAACTTTAATTTTTTTTCCATCTTCCTGAAATAAAATATCTTTGGTAATTTTAAGAATTTTTGATGGTGAATTTTGTGATTTAACACCAGCAGATTCTAATAAAAAAACAAAAGGTTCCGAGCTGCCATCAACAATTGGCATTTCTTCCCCATCCATTTCAATTATTAAATTATCAATACGCAAACCCCAAATAGCAGCCATAAAATGTTCAATAGTTGAAACCGAAACATTATCCTGATTAGAAAGAGTTGTCCCAAGTTGAGCTCTAGTGACATTTTTGTAATTAGCGGGGATAATATTATTTTTATCCGTAATATCAGATCTTTTAAAAATAATACCATAATCATCTGGTGCAGGAAAAAGATTAACATTAACCTCCTTAGTACTATGTAACCCTATGCCATTAAAGCTAATTTCATTAGCAATTGTATTTTGTTTTTCACTAAACATATTTTAATACTGATCAATAATGGCACTTCCTAAGCAGCAGCCATCAATTTATTCAACCTAACTGCAAAATCCTTAACATCAACAATTTCCTCGCCAGCACTAATACAAGCCTGATCAAAAAGAGTTTTAATATTATTTTTAACATTTTCTATTTTAGCCGCATCTGTTAAACCCTCTTGCAAAGATTTAATAATAGCATGATTAGGATTAATTTCCAAAATTTTAGCAGAAATTGCAGGTAACTGATTTTGCTCCTTCAAATATCTCTCCATCCTAATATCCATAGCGCCAGAATCTACCGCCAAACATACTGGGCTAGAAGTTAATTTACTAGAAATTTTTACATCTTTAACTTTCTCAGCCAAAACTTCCTTAGCCAATTTAACTAAACCTTCAAATTCACTATCGGTAACATCCTTAATATCTTCATCCTTTTTATCCTCAGAAGATTCTTCTTTTTTACCATCAAGATTGATATCGGCCCTAGTTGCTGAACAAAATTCCTTTTCTTCATAAGTGTTTGAAACAGTAACCCAAAAATCATCAACCGCGTCAGTTAAAAATAACACATCAACACCCTTATCAGCAAAACCTTCCAATTGTGGGCTATCCTTAATTTTACCAACTGATTCACCAGTTAAGAAATAGATTTTATCCTGATTTTCCTTAGAATTTTCTAAATATTCTTTCAAAGAAATTAATTTATCAGGAGAATTTAAACTGTAAAAACGTGATAAATTTAAAATCTTATCCTTAAATTCATGAGATTCACAAAGACCCTCTTTGAAAACAGCACCAAAATTATTCCAAAATTCTAAATATCTTGCTTCATCCTTCTTGGCCTTTTTCTCCAACTCAGAAAGAACCTTTTTAATAACAGATTTTTTAATTTTCTCTAAAACCAAATTATATTGCAAAGATTCACGACTAATATTTAAAGGTAAATCTTCAGAATCAACCAATCCACGCATAAAACGCAGCCAAGCAGGAACCAAATTCAGATCCTCACTAATAAAAACCTTTTTAACATAAAGTTTTACACTGCCCTTTCTATCTGGGTGAAACAAATCAAAAGGCTTCATACCAGGAATGAAAAGCAAATTGGTATATTCAATAGCACCTTCAGCCTTATTATGGATTGTCATATATGGTTCACCAGGTAAATTAGAAAGATTTTTGTAAAAATTCTCATATTCTTCCTTAGAAATTTCAGATTTTGGTCTAGCCCAAAGAGCAGAAGCAGAATTTAAAACCTCAATTTCACCCTTCTCATCTCGATATTCAATCTTAACATTAATATGATCAGAATAGGTTTTAATAACATGTTTAATATGAAAAATATCTAAAAAATCTTTAGATTCCTTTTTTAAATGTAAAATAATTTTTGTACCCCTTTCCTTTTTATCCGAATCAGAAATTTCAAAATTACCAGCACCTGTTGAAACCCACTTAAAAGCTTTCTCGCTGTTATATTTTTTTGATTCAACATTTACCTCATCAGCAACCATAAAGGCAGAATAAAAACCAACACCAAATTGCCCGATCAATTCTACATCCTTTTTATTTTCTCCAGTTAAAGATTTAATAAAATTTTCAGTACCAGATTTGGCAATTGTTCCAAGATTTTCCTTAAGATCCTCTTTATTCATCCCCACACCATTATCTTCAATAGTAAAAGTTTTGGCTTTTTGATCGAAGGAAAGATTAATTTTTAATTCTTCACCATCTTTGAGAAGGTCAGATTTTTGAGAAGCCAAATAGCGAATTTTATCACAAGCATCAGAAGAGTTAGAAATCAACTCTCTAAGAGCAACATCCTTGTTAGTATAAAGTGAGTTAATCATCAAATTGAGGACTTTACTTACCTCAACATCAAATTCATATTTTTTTGTAGTCATAATTTGTTAAATAAATTTAATTGAATAAAGATGAATATATGCTTTAATTCAAAATATTCAAGTAGTCAAAATTATTAATACCATTTCCCATCTTTAATGAAAATATTACCGATTATAAAAAGCGCCCTTAGCTTTTTAGTACAAAAATTTAAAGCTAAACCAGAACCAAAAGAAGAAGAAATACCGCAGATAATTGCTGATATTAAACAAATGGTAAAAAATACAGAAATAGATAATATTAAGGAACCTCTGATTTTCCTATTTAATTTTGTCTATTTTTTCATTTTTCAGAAAAAATTTTTATAATTTGGATAAAGATTGCTAATTTTGTTAAAAATTAACAATCTTTATCCAAATTTAGGCAT
>Ga0228655_1000411_pt1 | contig 15799 bp, 28 predicted proteins | sample 67DmetaG_FD_182742 | JGI IMG/M metagenome (GOLD analysis project Ga0228655, IMG submission 182742) | Seawater microbial communities from Monterey Bay, California, United States - 67D | ecosystem: Environmental > Aquatic > Marine > Coastal | place: USA: California | collected 2016-11-15
AAAAAAAGACTATTGATAATTTAAAGTATCACGACATATTTAGCACCTGTAATAGAGTAAAGACAGAAGTACATCTAATGAAGTTTTATACAGATGGTAAATACGATGGTACTAAAACTAGAATGTGTGGTGATTTTGCTAAACATAAAGTAGAGGTTTGTAGCAAGAGAATAGAGGAGTTTGTATCTGATGACTTATTTAGATTAAACCCTGATGCGTTAAAGAAATTAATCTTTGCTCTACAGTCTGCAATGCATGAAGAATACGTAGCTAAAATCAAAGCTGATTGGCTTTCTAAAGGTATTCCTCAAGATGACGTAGATTATGTTATCGTATTGTTTGAAAAGTTCAGATATGACGTAATAATGAGCTTTGAAAACAGAATAAATGCAATATTTGGAAGTACATATCATAGAGATAACTTTGATAGGGTTTTAGGCGTATTAGAGATGTGGTCTATGGGCATTGATTTACTACCTAAAGATATGCTAACTACGTTTGAAACTTTAAATGGAAGATTTACAAAAATAAAATATAAATAAACAAAAATTATGGCTTGGGTAATAACAAATAAATCGACACACTTAGACTTCGCAGATGGAGCAACTAAATACTTGCTTCCAAAAAGTGATGTTAAGATGAAATTAGTAGATGGAATAGTAAAAGTATATTCTGATGCAAGTGAAAGAGACGTAATAGAATTAAACTACTTAAACGTATCTACACCTTCAGAGTCTAGTGCTTCTGCTCTTTACGAAACGATTATGGACTACATGGAGACTGTAGCAAGTGGATCTTCTTCTCAAACAGAAATTGCTTATAACAATGCTTCTACTCAGTTAGTGGCAGAGAACCTTGACAGAAAAGGTGTGCTAATTGTAAACAAGACAGACGTTGCATTAACTCTTGAGTTAGGTGATGTTACTGTTGTGTTAAATGAAGGTCTACAGATAGAAGCTGACAAGGCTACATTTATTGAAACAACAGAAGAAGTTAAGTTTATTTGTAACACAGCGACAGCAGGTAAGGTTATCGCAGTAGAATATTTATAATATGAGAGTTAAAGGTGATGGAATATTTTCTATAAACACATCTGCATCAGGTGGTTTTGGTAATGCAGGGATTTCTTTGCCAGAGACTGTTGCAGACGCAGGTGGAGATAACCCTCCTATTACTGACAATCTTAGTCTATTGTTACGGCCAGATGTAGATGTATATTCAGATGATGGTGTTACTCTAGCAGTTGCTGATGATAACATAAGACAAATGAATGACCAAAGCGTTACTGGTAATATATTAACACAAACCGTTGGTATCTCACAGCCTATTCTAAAAGAAGGTATTTTTGGAACTGGTATAATGTCAATTCAAGCTGTTAATGATTGGTTAAATTTCAGTATTGATGTAGACATACCAAATACACAAAATAGCTGGAGCCTTTATATGACTTATAAAAAAGCAACATCACACGATATATATGGTGCTTTAAAATTAAATGGTACAAATGGAAGAACTGAATGGTTATCACACGAACATCAAGTAAAAGATACAAACGGTTCTGCAAGAGATATTATTTATTCTGAAACAGACACTAATCCAAGAATTGTTACATATACACTTGATAGAGGTGCTAATGAATTTAAAATGTATATTAATGGTTCTTATATAGGAGAAGAAACTAGTTCTTCTGTAGTAAACTGGCCAGTTAAATTTGATAGAGTATATGCACATAGTACAAGAACAGTAAATTATGGAGATATATTATCCTATGATGCTACACACGATGCTACACAAGTTGCACAAGTTGCTGATTGGATAAATGGAAGATATCAAATATATTAATATGAAAGCAATATTATTTACACAAGAAGATACAGAAGGATTTAACGCATTGCAAGAAAGGGTTCATCTATACATGATTTCTAAAATTGGTGTTGATGGGTTTAAGTATTCTGCAACAAAATGGGCAGATGTTCAAGAGACTCATATACATGAAGAGCAATTTTGTATGCCAATAGATGATGCAGAGCCAAGATACAGTTACATCATGGAAGTATTAACACAAGAAGAAAAAGATTCAATACAAGACATAAACTTAGAATAATGGCACAATTCGTTACAGCACAGCAAGTTATAAATAATACGTTCACTAACACGAACACAGACACTAACTTAATCAAGACAACAACAATTGAACAGACTCAAATTAAACACTTGAAGCCTGTATTGACTAAGGATTTATACGACCTTATAGTTACAGAGAATAATGCTTCTAGCTTATCTGCTGCTAATCAAACTATATTTGATACGTATATTGTACCTTCAATGTATTGGTTTGTTAAGTATGATGCTTTAGTAGATGCACATTATAAGTCAAATAGCAAAGGTGTTAACAGATCTTTCGGTGATTTTAATGAGCAAGGTTCTAATGACGAGCTTTCCTATGTAATGAACGCAGCCTTTATGACAGGAATCAAAATTTTAGAGAGAATGACGACCTATATAGAGGACAACTCAACTAGTTATTCTACGTATAACAGTGGAGAAAATGTTTTAAATGAAGTATCAATTAGAGCAAATATAATATACTAGTATGGCTAAAAATCAACACAGAAATCTAACAGGAGACGCATTACATAATCCTAAAGGATTTGATGGTGCTTCTAACGGTACTAAGCCAGTTAAAGATGGTGCAGGTGCTTTAGATTGGATCACAGAGACTCAATTACCTAAAGCTTTAGACTACGTTTCAGCACAATCTGCTCCTCCAACAGAGGTAACTGGTGATGTTTACTTAATCGACACTACAGGAACAGCCTACGACATTAATACAATCGCATGGCAGTCAGGTAACACTATTAGAATTGCTTTTAATGGTTCTCCTGATTTAAGTGCTGTAGCTGCTGATGATTATTTCATTACTTCTGGTAATGGTAACTCATCTAACGATGGTACATTTATCATTACAACTGTTAATGATGGTTCTGATTATATAGAAATAACAAATAACGACAGATCTGATGCTACAGATGATGAAGCAACGGATGCTGTTGGTACAGGATATTATACCCTTGCTGAATGGGATGCTGTAAGCAAAGTGTCACACGTTACATTTGATGGTAGTATATGGTCGTCTATTACTCCTTCAGAGGGACAATCTTCTTATGATGTAGCTCTTGGTGCTATCAGGGTGTTTGATGGTACTGATTGGAGTTCTTCACTTGCTTCAGGTGGTGTTACTGGAAGTGGTACTACTAATTACTTAGCTAGATGGACTCCAAGTGGAAGTGCATTAGGTAATTCTGTTATTTACGATAACGGATCTACTGTAGGTATTGGTTCTACTGGTGGTACTGCTATTCAACTTACTGTAGATGGTGGTTCATCTGCTAGAGAAGGTATAAATTTATCAACTGCTTATACGGGCGTTTCTGCTAACTATGGGATAAAAACTACTCACTCTCCTACAGGTAGTGCGGTTGCTACGGGTATAAGAAGCGTTGTAGATACAAGTACAGGAGTTAAAATAGGTATAGATTCATACATAGGGGCAACGACTACTTTACCAACGGGAGATATTGGTGTTACATCTTATTGTGGTAATGCCGATAGAGATAATTATAGTTATTGGGGTAAAATATCAGCAAGTAATACAAATGATAATTACGGTCTATACTTAGATGTTGCCAACGCAGGTTCTGGAGACGCTTATGGCGTGTATCAAGCTGGGGCAAATGCAAAGAACTACTTTGCTGGAGCTATGCAATTTGACACAGCAGCAGCAGCGACTGGTTATGTATGGACAGCTACTGATGCAAATGGAAACGGTGATTGGGCAGCAGCTTCTGGTGGTGGTGGAGGTGGTGATGTTTCTAAAGTAGGAACTCCTGTTGATAACCAAATAGGTGTATGGACAGGAGACGGTACAATAGAGGGAGACGCTAGTTTAACATGGGATGCTAGCACTCTTTTAGTTAAAGGTTCAGGAACAACTTCAGGTACTTCTAGTTTTAAATGCCTAGACTCAGGCGGTGCTAATATGTTTGAAGTTAAAGATAACGGACACACACAGGCGCATGAAGGATTTTCTTCGGGTGTCTCTCATACTATTACAACTATGGGAACGTCTAATTTTGTGCTAGGAGGTAGTAATACTTTTCATTCGGGTGTATATTCAGGGACTTTAGGGTATAATAACGAGATTAGTTCTTTTACTAATCAATCTCAATTAATAGGCGGAAGTAACGAAACTAACAAGAATTACACACAAATGTTAGGAATGAATAACACTAATACGGGCAGTCACTACAACGTATTAGTAGGTCAAAGTCTTACTTCAGGCGGTGATAGTTATCAGTATTTATTTGGAAGAACTCTTAATACATCTAACGCTAGTCAGTACGGTCAGGGCGTTTTTATGGGTTACGGTAGTCCCTCTATTGGGGCAGCAAATAACGGAACTACTAACGAGCAAAATATTGGACTAGGGTTAGGTTCTTTGAATAAGTTCGTCGCTGGTAAAGCAGGAGCAGGTGATGGAATAGTATACATAAGTAACTATGGTAATCAAAACACAGAGCCTACTACTGACTGCACGGATTCAGTTGCGCTTTGGGTAAGAGACGGGGCAGACGGAAAAGGTGGTTTAGTAATTAAAGCTGAAGACGGTACTAGGCATTTCTTAGGAGACTTTTCTGTTATTGGCGGTGATTATAGCGACGCTGAGTCTGACAAAACTTTAATTGTAAAAGGAACAGGAACTACTTCAGGTACTTCTAGTTTGAAAACTACTGACTCAGGTGGTAACGCTACTTTGGAGGTTTTAGATAATGGAACTGTTAAGTCAACAGGTCAAATAGGTTCAAGTGCAGGTGCTACACCTAACACAGAAACACCTTCAGGAACTACTGAAACAATAGATTGGGATAACGGTAACTATCAAGTATTAGATTTAGAAAGTGCTTCAGGTAATGTTACATTAACACTATCTAATCCTGTTGCTGGGTTTGCATACTTTATAGAGATAAGACAAGACAGTACAACACCATTAGATGTTATATTTCCATCAAGTGTTAAGTTTGCAGGTGAAACTGCTCCATATACACTAGATGTATCAACAGGTGCTAACGCAGTAGACGCTGTGTCTTTAGCTTGGAATGGTTCAGAGTATATTGCTAGTTTCTCACAAAATCATGGTTAATGTTTTTCTTCAAAAAAATAACTACTCCTAGATGTGCGTCTGTTAAAGACTTAAATTTTGATCCTATTCCAGATATAGGTGATGGATATGATGGTGATTATCCAATAGATCATTATTGGGAATACGGAATAGGGTGTTGGATAATCAGCTCTAGTGAAATGGGGGATGCAAAACAACTTACAGGATTAACACTTAGAGCAGGTAGGTATAGTGGAAGTTATGCTTATAGTCCACAAAACCAATATATTAAGATAGCACATACTACTGATTCTATATTACCTTCAGGCTCAATGAGTCCAACAGGTTCTGGTGCTGCTAATCTGAGTATGTCTAATATATTAACGATAAAAAATGAAACATTAGTAGCAAGCGGTACTTTTTCTATTCCTAATTTAAGTCAAAATGATTACCATACATTTAGTTTTAATGATAGTAATTTCTGCTATAACGGAACAGATAATATTGTAATTTTTTGGATAAACAATTGGGGAGACTACGCTAGTGGAAGAGAATGGTGGATGGTAGACGATACTTCTTCAAGTTCTAACAATAGAGGAGCTACTAGCAAGGCAATATACAGTATGCCATCAAGTTTTTCTAGGGAAGATATAAGACCAGTAACAAGGTTTACTTATTAAAATATATAAGATGATAGATATAAACTCATTAATAGCAGATTTAGACACAAAAGGAGATTTTTGTGTTGTAAATATAGACAAACAACAAAACAATAAATATCACCTAGACGTTATTTATGTAAACGTAACGGAAACAGACAAATCTGTTATAGATGATATTGTTAGAAACCACATGGGAACTATAGAAATAAATTCTGCTATAGAAGCAAATACCTATAAATCTTCTAGCATTCAATTATAAACAACAACTAAATATACAAAAATGGCAATAAATAATACAAACGCAATAAGCACTAAACTAGGGTTAGACGTTGCATCTACTTACATAAGATTAGAGATATATTTAGGAACAGGTAAAGAGGCACAGATTGGATTCCATGCTTATGCTAATAAAGACGCTTACCTTGCTGGTGAGTCTATGATTAATAACGTGTTAGATTTCGATATGTCTAACTACGGTGTAGAGATCCTAGAGGCTTCTGGCGTTAACCTAGATAACTTACACGCCTTAGCAATAGCAGAGCTAGGAGAAAGAGGTTTAGACGTTGCAAAATTAGCTAAAGCAGATTTAGTATAAGACAATGAGCATTGCAGACCAAAAGATAAGTTTAGCTATTGTAGTTAAGATATGTGTGTTTCTAGGTTCTTTACTTGGTGTATGGTATCATAATAAATATGAGGTAGAATCACTAAATGAGAAAGTTAAAGCCTTGCAAGAGATACACAACAAATATAGTATTGAAGTTATCAAGACAGATGTAAAATATAATCGTATACACATAAATAAGCTAGAAATGGCTATTGATAAAAAAAGAAACAAATAGTATTATTACTAAAGCAATTAGCTAAGACTAGGAAACATTTTCTTTAAAATTTAGTATATTGTAATATGGACAAGAAAGAATTAGAGTTGGAGAAAGCAGAAGCTGCTCAAGTACCATCTGTAAGCATCCCTATTGCATTATTTAACGACATTGTAACTTATCTATCTGGACACGACTATCGTGAGGTTAGAAACATGATGTTAGCACTAGAGCAAATAGCACAAGATGAAAGTAACAAGTAATTTTCACTTACACGAATTAATAGATAAGGCAACCTACGAGAAGTGGGGAGTCTTTTCTCAAAGATTCCTAGACAAAGACACAGTTCTTCTGTTACAGTTCTTTAGAGAGCGTTATGGAAGCACTACAGTTAATAATTGGTATCAAGGTGGTAATCTTCAATTCAGAGGATTTAGACCGCCTAACTGTTCTGTAGGAGGATCTTACTCACAACATAAGTTTGGTAGAGGCTTTGACATTAATTGTGTTAAAGCTACTCCAGATGAGATAAGAGAAGATATAATAAAGAACGAAAGTCTTTTTATGGATAAAGGACTTACTAGAATAGAAGATGGTGCATTTGCACCTACATGGCTTCATTTTGATACTGCATGGACAGCTTCTAGTGACATTAATATTGTAAAACCTTAAATATAATTATGAAAATCATTTTATTGGCAGAGGCTGCTGTGAAAGTAGCTAAAAGATTTGGTGTAGGTGTTAAAGACATTAAGCACGTAACGAAAGCATTAAAGATCAACAGAGCAGACACTACAGAGACTCCAGCAGGTGAGCTAGACTACAGTAGGCTTTTAGGATTTATTACAACAATTGTATCAATCATCGCAGGAGTAGCATACTCTTTCGGAAAGATTGACCAAGAGGTTTATGATAAATTAATGAAAGTTTTAGTAGGATAAGGCTATATGAGTAAGTGGGCAATTTATAATGACTTTATTCTATCAAATAAGGATAAGTCAAAGTCTGAGATAGCTAGAATGGTCTATACCGAGAATAATTTAGATCCTGCTACTTTTCAGGCAATCAGAAACTACATTAAAAGATTTCTTAACAAGCAAGACAACTCAGCTATTGAAGCTTACTGTCATGCTAAAGGTATTCCAACTTCTAAAGTGGATGCGTATTGGCATAAAAGTGAGTTTAATGGTGAGGACTTTTCTGTTAGAGTATCAGAGAATGAAGTTTCAGGACTATCACAGGAAGATATAGAAACTACCGTTAGAGACGTTTTAAGCAATTATAAACCTATTGACATAGTTTCACACGACATAGCCTTTGAAAGTGCCTTAAAAGTCGTGTTAAGCGACATTCACGTTGGTTTAGATCCTAATCCAGAAGGTAATTCGTTATTTTCTTATGAATACAATGAAGAGATATTCAATGAGAACTTAGATTCTGTTTACGATAGTATCATACAAGAGTATAAGGAGAATGGTACGTTTGAATTATTCGTATTGGATGATTTAGGTGATGGATTAGATGGATGGGATGGTTACACTACAAGAGGTGGACATAAGCTAGACCAAAACATGAATAACAAACAGGCTTTTGATGTATATGTTAAAGGTAAATATAACCTTATTAGAAGGATTGTTGAGTCTGGTGTAGCTAAGAAGTATGTTATTAGATCTGTTTCTAACTGTAATCACTCAGGGGACTTTGGATGGATAGCTAATAAGACAGTTCAATACATGATTGACTGTGCAGGTATGCCTAATGTATCTTTTGAGCTGTTGGAGAGGTTTATGGAGCATTTTGAATGGGGAGATCATTGCTTTGTTTTAACGCATGGTAAGGACAAGAAACACATGAACAGAGGTTTACCTATAGTTCTTAATGATCGTACAATTAACTTTATCAATGATTACATAGAGCATTACGATATTAAGTCTAAGTACATTCACGTAGAGAAGGGAGATTTACATCAAGTAGGGTATCAGAGAACTAAGAAGTTCGATTATAGAAACTACATGAGTTTTGCTCCACCATCTGCATGGGTATCACATAACTTTGGTGAGACTTATAGTGGATATAGCGTACAGATAGTTCCTAAATACAGTAACAGAATTAAACATTCTGATATTTTCTTTGAAATGAAGAGAAGTAAATAAAGAAAAAGGGAGGCTAGCTTCAAGCATTTGTTTCTAGACCTCCCTATTCCTTACTATAGAGAACAATGTGTGTTATTAACCTCAATCAAATGGTTAATTGGACAAAAACGCCCAGAGCTTCCTATAGGATTCGAACCTACGACCTGTTGATTACAAATCAACTGCTCTAGCCAACTGAGCTAAGGAAGCAATGATGATGCAATATCGTAATTATATTGAAAAAGACAAACTTTTTATTAAAAATGTATATTTATTACAAATAAATTGTATATTAGAGACATGAAAGAACTACAAGAAAGATTGCTCAAGGTTCAAAGTGAACTAAAAGCACCAAAGAATCAAAGGAATAACTTCGGTAAATATAACTACAGAAGTTGTGAAGACATTTTAGAAGCAGTTAAACCTTTATTAGCTAAACATGGATTACTTATTACAATTGCAGACCAAGTACACGAGGCTGGTAATTATATGTATGTTGAGTCTACTGTTATGGTATCGTATGAAGGTGATAGGTTGGCTTCAACAGCACAAGCAGGTATTGATCCAAACAGAAAGGGGATGGATATTGCACAGAGTTTCGGTTCATCGAGTTCATACGCAAGAAAGTACGCCCTTAATGGAATGTTCTTAATTGACGACACTAAGGATGCAGACGCAACTAACACTCATGGTAATGTTACCAAAACTGTTACTAAGAAGAAAGCTACTAAGCAAGTTATTAGTGCTATGAAGAAAGCTGTTACTGAAGGTAATAAGCAAGCTGTCATAGATAAGATAACGGATTATGAGTTGTCTGAGCAAGATGTTATGGACATAATGAAAGGTGAGTGAGCAATTAAGTTACTAGAGAAACATGGATATGAAAGAATTTAAGATAAGATGTTCTGCTATTGGTCAAATTATGGCTAATAGCAGAAGCAAAACAGAGGTTTTAAGTAAAACTACACAGTCTTATGTACAAGATTGGATGAAAGAACAGATCTACGGAGGTCAAAAGTTCACAGGAAACAAGTACACAGAGAAAGGTTTAGAGATGGAAGACGAGTCTATTGACTACTTTTCTGAAGAGCTAGACTTAGGTTTCTTAGCTAAGAATACTGTAAAGTATCAGAATGAGTTTATGACAGGTACTCCTGACTTAATACATAACGGTGTTATTATTGATATGAAGAATAGCTGGGATCATTGGACTTTTCCTCTGTTTGAAGATAAGATTCCTACTAAGGACTATTATTGGCAGCTACAAGGATATATGGCACTAACTACTCTAAAAAAAGCAAAGTTAGTTTATACTCTTATGGAAACACCAACGGATCTGTTGAATCAATGGACAGATGTTCCTTACGAGTACGATAACTTAGATGCTAAGTACAGAATCAAAATATTTGAGGTAGAAAGGAATGATGATGACATCCAAAAGATATATGATAGAGTAGAAGAATGTAGAGATTATATAAAAACCTTAAATACAAAAGTTAATGAAGAACAAAACTCCTTATGTGGTTAAAGACATTTTAGAAGATGTCTTAGATACTGTTGTTAAAACTAGAAACACTAGCTTAGATTTAAAGGCTCATGCTGCAAAGATGATTCTTTATAGAGATTATAACATAGATGTTTCAATTACTACACTTAGAAGAAGGTTAAAACTAAGAGGTGAAGTATAATAACAGGTCTATTTTTATGTGTACATTTATTTTTCAGATAAATACTGGAACTAAATATATACGTTCTAAGGTTATTAGAAAAGCTAAGGGAGTTATCGCTAAAGGAAAAGACTTAAATGCTCTTAGAAACGATGTTAGAGCCATTAAATCAGCTCTTAGGATACTAAAAATACCTTATGACAATAAGAAGTGGGAATTAAAAGAAGTTATTATTGAAAAATATTTGTCACAAAGTTTCGTTGATGAATAAATTATTATTAAGTTTACAAAAAAATTGAAAGATATGAAGATTGGAAGTATTGAATATTTAACTCCACAAGAGTTTGCAGAGGCTAAAGGATGTAGTCTAAAGAGTGTTTATAATTGGATAAACAATGGAGAGGATAGCGATGGCTACAAGGTAGTTACAGAAGTTATTTTAAAGAAGACAATGATTAATTTAAACAAATATAAAGGATTTTTAGTAGGTGCAAGATAGCATCTACTTTTATCCTTATATATTACAAAAACATTGTAGAATGAGTAAAGAATTACCGTATTTCCAATTTGAACCAGCAGCTTATTTAAGTGGAGATATTACTATCTGTTCGCATGAAGCACAAGGCGTTTATATTAACCTTTGTTGTCTGTATTGGCAGAATGATTGTAAGCTAGGCTTAAGCAAGGCTTTAAGGAGGTTTAAGCAAGGCTTGATAGATGAGCTTATAGAAGAGAGTGTTGTAAAAGTTGTTGAGGATCAGTTAGTTATAAACTTTTTAGACGAACAAAGATCTGCACTTTTAGAAAGAAGAGAACGTCTGTCTGCTGCTGGTAGAAAGGGAGGACAAGCAAAACCTAAGCCTAGCTTAAGCGATGCTAAAGCCACCCCGAAGCATTTAGAAGAGAATAGAAGAGAAAAGAAAAGAATAGATAATACTAAAGCCAAGCCTAAAGACTTGGAATCTGTTATTTCTTATATGAAGGATCAGAAGATAGCATATCCAGAAGATACAGCACAATCATTCATAGACCACTATGAGGCTAATGGATGGATGAGAGGAAAAAGTAAAGTTAAAGATTGGAAGGCTTGTGTAAGAACTTGGAAGTCTATGTCTAAACAACAAAACAAAGGAAGTGTACAAGTTGCGGGCGGTGCGAGTGGGCGAGTTGTTTCACCTAAAAACAGATTAATATGAAGATAGATATTGAAATACTAGCAGGTATCGTGTCAAATGCTAGTTTTAGACAGTTATGTATGTCTAAATTGATGCCAGATTGTTTTGCTGGAGAAGCAAGAGCAGCGTTTATAGGTCTAAAGGATATGTATGAGAATAGAGAACCTATTGACAACATGACTTCTTTTATTAAGCTTAAACCAACTGTTGATTTAGAATTATTGACTGAAATAACTACATCTAATTACCTTCCTAAACCAACTTCTTGGGATACTATTATCCTTGCAAAGATAGAGGAATACATACGAAGAGATGTTACGATATACGCTGAAGACTTAAGGTTTAACGCTAATGAATTAGATGTTTTTGAGCTTATAAATGACATGAAAGATAGGGTTGGTTCACTTGAAAATGTTATTACTCCAACTAAGGAAAAGGAATTAAAAGACATTATCAAAGAGACAACTGACGAGATAATACAAGCAGGTAAAGCAGATGGTATTGTAGGAGTACAAACAGGATTTAGAGACTTAGATAAGATATTTCATGGCTTAAAATCTGGAGAATTAATAGTTGTAGGTGGAAGACCAGGAATGGGTAAGACCACATTTGCAACAGAATTAGCTCGTAAAGCAACACAGAACGGAGCAGATACATTATTCTTTACTATGGAGATGGGAGAAAAGGAATTAATGAAAAGAGTTTTGTCTGCTGAATCAATGGTAGAACATGATAATTTAATCTCAGGTATGTTGAGTAGTTATGAATGGGATCAAATAAACACAGCATCAGGTAAGATCTTAAACTCTAAGCTTAAAATATACAACAAAGGAGGTATAAACGAGATGGAGTTAGCTACGGTTTGTAGAAAACAAGCACAAGAAGGTAAACTTGACTTAGTTATTGTTGATTACCTACAACTAATGAGTTGTTCTGATCCTAAGAAAGAGGTAAATTTAAACATGAAAGCAGGTTATTTAAGTAATTTCTTAAAGGCTTTAGCTATGGAATTAGAAGTTCCAATTATTGTACTGTCACAGTTATCTAGAGCACCAGAGATTAGAGGTGGAGACTGTAGACCAATTCCTTCAGACTTGAGAGACTCAGGATCTATAGAGCAAGATGCTAACAGTATTTGGTTCATTTATAGACCAATATTTTATGGTATTCAAGAGACAGAAGATGGTATAGATACTCGTAATTATATGGAACTAATCATAGCAAAAAATCGTAGAGGTCGTACTGGTTCTATTCCTTTTGATTGTCATCTAAAATACATGAGATTAAATGATTATGGAAATTAGTATTATAAAAACTTTGTAAATAAAAAAAGAATAACGTACTTAGATGTACAATTAAATCAAATCAAAAATGGACGAACAAACAAAAAACAAATTAATTACTGAGTTAGACAGAAAGCTAATCGTAGACTCAGAAGAAGCATCTACAACTTTAGAAATTAAGATGTTAAAGGCAGAGTATGAGAAGAACATTCAATTAGTTAATCAAGGAATAAATGTATTCGCAGACAGACCAGATAACTCTCCTTATGAGTGCGAAGGTTGCGGAAGTTAGAGCCATGAAGAATACAGCATTAAAATTAAAACGAGACAGAGTTCAGTATCTGGTTGATTTAGAGATTAGGTTGTTAAAGAAATACAAAATAACTAAAGATCATCGGACAATGGGCTTAATAAAAAACGTAAGGGAAGAACAAGTTAAAAGCATTAAGCAATTAAAAAAGTAGATAATGATTAATTTAAATAAAATAGAACAAGAGTCTTTAGAGTTATTAAAAGATGGATTTACTACAGCTACTAATTTTGTGGAAAATTTAGTTAAAGCAGGGTTTAGTCTTGAAGACATAGTAAGAATATTAAAGGACAGTAAAAATTATAAGGGATAATATGGAGAGAACTGAAGAGTATAGAATATTAAGGAAAGCATTACATATAGTAGAGACAAAGACAAAGGATGAGATAAAGTCTATGTTTAACTTACTAACAGAAGAGACAATCGAAGATATGATTATTACCGATGTTAGTGTAAGGTTTGGAGTTTCTGTAGAACAGATGTTAGGAAACAGAAGAAAAAGGTCATACGTTGAAGCTAGACACGCTGCCGTTTATCTGTTAAAGAAGTACACCAATCTAACTTATATGGCGTTGGCTAAAATATTTGGTAAGAAAGACCATGCAACCATGATACACGCTGTTAGAACTGCTGAGTCAAATCTTTTTTATGATGACTTCAGGTTAAAAGTAGAGTTTGTAGAAAAGAATCTAAACAGCGTAATAGAACAGGATTAGTATGATGTATGTAGGAATAGATGTAGGAAAAGATGGTGCAATGGTTATCATTGAAGGAGATAAGATCTCTAAATACAAGTTTCCTATGATTGGTACAGATTACGATATAGAAGCTCTAAGCGACTTATTTAGTTTAATAGATCCAAAGGATAGTCACACCGTTATAGAGGACGTACACGCCATTGGAGGAGGTTCTGCTAAGGCAAATTGGTCTTTCTCCAGAGGCAAAGCAATCCTAGAGGTGTTAGCTATCGTTCATCGTATTCCTTTTACTATGGTTAAACCTAAAGTATGGCAGAAGGTAGTACACGAAGGGATACCAAAGCAAGGTAAAGCAAAAGACATGACGTTAATGGGCGTAAAAAGACTGTTTCCTGATGTAGATTTAAGGAAGAATGAAAGATGTAAGAAACCTGACACAGGAATTTATGACGCTCTTGCGATGGCACATTACTGTAAAGTTAAATTTAAATAATATGTTAGAAGAAATAGAAAAGAAATACACAATAAAAGAAGATGGAAGAGTGTGGAGTAATTATAAAAAAGACTATAAAAAGTTTTCTTTATCTAATTCTGGATACTTGTGTACATCAATATGGATTAAGGGTAAGGAGTGTAAATTATTCCAACACAGATTGGTGGCTATGAAATATATTCCTAATCCAGACAGAAAGACACAAGTGAACCATAAAAATGGTATAAAAACAGACAATAGGATAGAGAATCTAGAATGGTGTACTGCTTCTGAAAACTCACAACATTCTTATGATAATGGGTTTAGTTCTGTTCACAAGAATAGCGTAGAAGGATTAAGAAAAACAATGAGTAAAAAAGTAATAGACACTTCAACTGGGCTTACTTATAGATCAGCAAAAGAAGTTTCTGATAAATTTAATATTTCTCATTCAACATTAAGGTGCTGGTTGAACGGTAGTAGAACTAATTATTCAACATTTAAGTATATAAATTATTAATTATGGCAGGATTAATTTGGAGTTTGTGTTTAACAGTTGGAGTAGTAGTAGTTTCATTAATTGTATATGAGACATTATATTTTTTAATCACAATATTAGCATGACGCACTAGGTATGGCTTATTATTGTAAAGTAAAGTTTAAATAAAAGAAAAAAATGACAGACAAAGAATTATTAGAGTTAGCAAATGAATTTGGAATGGATCAAGAATCTGTAGATGAGATTAAATCTCTTCCCTTAAACCTATTAGTAGCTAATGTAATGGCGTACCTAAATCTATTTGAAGATTTAAAGATTATAGATAACGAAATGGAAAAAGAATTATCTAAATTAAAGGATGAATTTGAGGGGATGAAAGATGTTTTTTCAATGATGAATACTCACCCAAGTAAAGATATAAACTAATGTTATTTAGAAAGATGGATACAAAGTTAAAGAAAAGTATTGTTAAGGACTGGATATCAACAGGAGATAGGTATTTAGACATAGCAGACAGACATGAAGTAACTATTCATTTAGTGAAAATGTGTATAGAGGAGTATTTGGTTAACACAAGGGCAGAAAAAACCGTATAAATGATTAAAACGAAGGCATCTGTGAACTCAATAGTACTTGTAAAAGTAAAGGTAAAGTATGTAATCGGAGAAGAGATGCACATTCTTGAATCTGAACTAACACCGTTTGAGTTTGACTCTAGATTTCCTTTGGAGGATCAATATGACTGGTTTAAGATAGCTAGTAACATGGCAGATATATCATGGACAGACCTAACTTTAGATGAGTTTGAGACATTCCAAGAGACATTAGATGTTAACGTATTATATGATCCTGTAACAGCAGTCAATCTTAACTAAAGTGAATGAAATAGAATTAGTAGGAACAATGGTTGCAGACTGTTTTG
>Ga0228655_1000450_pt1 | contig 14749 bp, 8 predicted proteins | sample 67DmetaG_FD_182742 | JGI IMG/M metagenome (GOLD analysis project Ga0228655, IMG submission 182742) | Seawater microbial communities from Monterey Bay, California, United States - 67D | ecosystem: Environmental > Aquatic > Marine > Coastal | place: USA: California | collected 2016-11-15
TGGGATCAACATCAAATGCACTGTCAAAGGGTGGTGGGAATTTTAAAAAATTGTACATGGACAGCGATCCGTCCGTAAGATCCGCAAACGGACAGACAAGGAGTGGTCTGTATTCATTATTCATACCAATGGAATGGAACTACGAGGGTTACATTGATCAGTATGGATGGCCTGTTTTTGAGGATCCTTCAAAACCAGTACTAGGTGTGGATGGAGAGATGATAGATGATGGTGTTATAACTTACTGGAACAATGAGGTTGAGGCACTTAAATCAGATCCAGATGCATTGAACGAGTACTACAGGCAGTTTCCTAGGACTGAGTCACATGCATTCAGGGATGAGTCAAGGCAGTCAATTTTTAATCTTACAAAAATATATCAGCAGATTGATTACAACGATTCATTGATAAAGGACAGGGTTCTAACAAGGGGGTACTTTCACTGGAAGAATGGTGAGAAGGATACTACTGTGATATGGACACCTGATAAGAAGGGTAGGTTTGTGGTTTCATGGGTTCCAACCTTTGAGCAAAGAAATAATGTTATAAATAGAGGAGGGGTTAAGTACCCTGGTAATGAACACATGGGATCTTTTGGTTGTGATCCATATGACATATCTGGTGTCGTTGGAGGAAGTGGATCTAATGGTGCACTCCATGGATTGACAAAGTTTCATATGGAAGATGCCCCATCTAATGAGTTCTTCCTTGAATATATAGCGAGGCCAAAGACGGCAGAGATATTCTTCGAGGATGTACTGATGGCATGTGTATTTTATGGTATGCCTATTCTTGCGGAGAATAATAAGGCGAGACTTCTTTACCATTTCAAGAACAGGGGCTACAGAGGTTTTTCTATGAATAGGCCTGATAAGAACAAAAAGAGACTGTCTAAGACAGAGTTAGAGCTTGGTGGTATACCTAATACCAGTGAGGATGTGAAACAGGCTCATGCGTCAGCTATTGAGTCTTACATAGAGCAGTATGTTGGATTTGATTCAGAAGCTACGTACAGAGATTCTGGTGATATAGGTAGCATGTACTTCACAAGGACTCTTGAAGATTGGGCCAAGTTTGAGATAAATAATAGAACAAAATATGATGCCTCGATCAGTTCAGGTCTTGCAATAATGGCAAATAAAAAGTATATTTCTAATGTACAGAAAAAAGAATCAAAAATAAGTATTAAATTTGTAAGATATGATAATCGTGGCAATAGAAGCGAAATAATAAAGTAATGGAGAAACCTTCAGTAATAATTAATCAATTACCTTTCCCGAACCAGATGGCATCTGACGAAGAAAAATCTTCAGAGAAGTATGGTCTTAGTGTAGCTAAAGCTATAGAAGGTGAGTGGTTCAAAAGAAAGGGAACGTCTTGTAGGTTTTATGACCAATGGGGAGAGTACCACAGATTAAGACTTTATGCTAGAGGTGAACAGCCTGTTCAGAAGTATAAGGATGAGTTAGCTATAAATGGTGATATGTCCATGCTAAACCTAGACTGGACTCCTATACCTATCATACCTAAGTTTGTAGATATTGTTGTAAACGGAATGAATGACAGGCTTTACAAGGTTAAGGCTGAGGCACAGGACGTGATGTCTGCAGAGAAAAAGAATCAGTTCCAGGAGTCTATAGAGAAGGATATGGTTTCCAAAGATTTCTTGGAGATGACAAAGCAGGAGTTTGGTATCAATGCGTTTAATATGGATCCAAATGAGCTTCCAGCTGACGATCAAGAGCTTTCTTTATACATGCAGATAAACTACAAGCCTGGTATAGAAATAGCTGAGGAGGTTGCCATAGATACCATACTTAAGATGAACAAGTTTGACGAGGTCAAAAAGAACTTCGACTACGACGTTACAACTATAGGTGTCGGTGTAATGAAGCATGAGTTCCTTGTCAATGACGGTGTAAATGTAGACTACGTAGATCCAGCTAACTGGATACATAGCTATACAGAGAAGGAGGACTTCTCTGACTGCTACTACTTCGGTGAGGTTAAGCAGGTTCATTACACAGAGCTTTTAAAGATAAATCCAGACCTTACTGATGAGCAGCTTACAGAGATAAAGAACTCTAGTTCTGCATGGAATAATTACTTTCCAATAATAAGAAACTATCAGGACGACGCATTCCTAAATGAGGTTGTCACGCTTGTGTATTTCAACTACAAGACGAGTAAAAGGTTTGTTTGGAAAAAGAAATTATTAGAGAATGGTGGAGAAAGAGTTATAAGAAAGGGAGACACATTTAATCCTCCAACAGGAGATGGTGTTCCTTTTGAAATAATCGAGGCACCAAGAGAGGTATGGTATGACGGAATCCTTGTTGGTGGATCTAACATACTTCTTAAATGGGAGATGGCTAGAAACATGGTAAGACCAAAGTCAGCATCTCAGAGTGCCATGCCAAACTATGTGGCACATGCTCCAAGATTATATAAGGGTAACATAGAGTCATTGGTTAGAAGAATGATTCCATTTGCTGATCAGATTCAACTGACACACCTAAAACTACAGCAGGTAATGTCAAGGGTTGTACCTGACGGTGTATTTATAGATGCAGACGGTATTAATGAGGTAGACCTAGGTACTGGTGCAGCATACAATCCTGAGGACGCACTTAAGCTATACTTCCAGACTGGTAGTGTTATCGGTAGAAGTTATACTCAGGAGGGAGAGTTTAATAATGCAAGGGTTCCAATACAGGAGCTTAACTCAAACAGTGGACAGTCTAAGATGGCTGCACTTATTGGGAACTATAACCACTACCTAAACATGATTAGGGATGTGACGGGCATAAACTCTGCAAGGGATGGATCAACACCAAATCCTGATGCACTTGTGGGTGTGCAGAAGTTGGCTGCATTGAGCTCTAACACTGCTACAAGACACATTTTAAACGCAGGTTTATATGCAACAAGAAGGCTTGCCGAGTGTATATCCTTAAGGGTTGGAGATATACTTGAGTATGCAGACTTTAGGGAAGAGTTCGCTATGCAGATAGGAAAGTATAACGTCGCTATACTTGACGAGATTAGAGACCTATACCTTTATGACTTTGGTATATTTATAGAGGTCGCTCCAGATGAGGAAGAGAAGCAGATGCTTGAGGCTAATATAAATGTAGCACTTCAGCAGAAGACGATAGATCTTGAGGATGCTATAGATATTAGAGGCATGAATAACATTAAGCTGGCAAATGAGATGCTTAAGGTTAAAAGACGTAGACGAATGGAGCAGCAGCAGAAGCAACTTCAGCAGCAGCAACAGATGAAGCTACAGTCAGACCTACAGACTCAGCAGTCAGCGGCACAGCAGAAGGCACAGCTAATACAGCTTGAGGCTCAGGCAAAGTCACAGGTTAAAGAGGCCGAGGCTCAGTTTGAGATTCAGAAGATGAATGCAGAGGTTGAGGCAAAGAGATACCTAATGGACCTGGAGTTCCAGTACAACATGCAGCTTAAGGGAATAGAGGCTGAGTCATTGATGAAGAGAGAGGACAACAGAGAGAAAGGCAAGTCTGAAAGAATAAGTCAGCAAAACAGTGAGCAGTCTAAGCTTATAAATCAAAGAAAAAACAACCTACCTCCACAAAATTTTGAGAGCACGGAGGATACGTTGGATGGTTTTGACTTAGAATCATTTGGTCCTAAATAGGATACAAAAATATTACTTAACTTTGTGAATAAATAAAATATAATAAAATGGCAGAAGAATTTAAAGTAAGGGCTGTTGACTTTGAAGAAAAGTCAGCTCAGGAGATCGAAAGAGATCTCTTAGAAAAGGCAGAGAATGAAAACAACGAAGCTAACGATGCAGGAATGGAAGGAAGCCCTGAGGGTTCCTCCGCCTCACAAGAGCAAGAAGATATACAGCCGCAAGGCGAAGCACAAGAGCCGTCCTTAAATGACGGTGACGTTCTTTCATATATTGGTAAGAGGTACGACAGGGAGATAAATTCCTTGGATGAGTTGTTCGAACAGCGTAATGCTAACGAGGAGCTACCTGAGGATGTGTCATCATTCCTGAAGTACAAGAAAGAGACAGGTCGTGGTATGAATGACTTCATAAAGATTAACAAAAATTATGATGACGTTAATGACGACCAGCTACTACTTGACTACTACTTAGAGCAGAACAAGGGATTGGATCCTGAGGATGTAAGCTTTGAGATAGAAGACAAGTTTTCTTATGATGAAGATCTTGACGAAGAGAGAGAGATCAAGTCCAAGAAGGTAGCGAAGAAGAAAGAGCTTGTTAAGGCTAGAGAATATTTTAATTCTTTAAAAGAACAGTACAAGGTTCAACTTGAGTCAAGGGATTCCTTTGTTCCAGAGGAGGAGAGAGAGAGCTTCAATAGCTACAAGAAAACAAAAGAGCAGCGACTGCAAAACGAGCAGATATTTGCTGAGAGGGCTAAAAAATTTACAAGTAAGACAAGTGAATTATTCTCTGAGAACTTCGAAGGTTTCGGGTTCAACATATCAGAAGATAATAAGGTTGTATACAAGCCAGCTGATAGCAAGACCTTACTCAACGAACAGTCTGACCTTAATAACTTTGTTAATAAGTTTACAGGTGAGGACGGATCGATTGAGGACTATGAGGGATTTCATCGTTCTATAGCTGTGGCTTCAAACCCTGAAAAGTTTGCCAAATATTTCTATGATAAGGGTATGGCAGATGCGGTAGGCGATGTGGCTAAGGAGTCTAAAAATATTGACATGACTCGTCAGTCCACAAAGGTTGCCCCTAAGGAAGGGTTTCAGGTCAGAAACATAGACGCAGATCGTAGCAATAGATTAATTATTAAAAAACGTAAAAATTAGAAAAAATGGCTGGATCATTACAAACGAGCCCAGGAGTATCGATTACACCTAGCTCAGTTAAGGCAACATTGCCTACAAATTACATCACCAATTTCGACTTCTTAAATCAGTATCTTCCAGATACTTATGAAGCTGAATTTGAGCGATATGGAAACAGATCAATCTCATCATTCTTGAGAATGGTCGGTGCAGAACTTCCTACTAACTCTGACTTAATCAAGTGGGCAGAGCAGGGACGTTTACATACTAAATACCAAGGATTAACTCCTGGTGCTTTCAGTGCAGGTGTTCAAACATTCACTCTTGCATCTGGTGCATGTGTATTTAGAGTTAATCAGACAGTTTTATTGTCTGACGAAAGTTCATCTGTAGCTAAAAAAGGTTTAGTTACTGCAGTTGCAACTGATGGATCTACATTTGATGTAGCTTACTACAGTGTTGAAGCATCTAATCCATTTGGATCTAACACTGTAACTGCATTCGTTTACGGTTCTGAGTTCAAGAAAGGAACATCAGGTATGGATGGATCTTTAGAGGCTCAGGATGATATCTTCGAGTGTAAGCCAATCATCATCAAAGACAACTATGAAGTGTCAGGATCTGACATGGCTCAAGTTGGATGGGTTGAGGTTACAACTGAAAATGGTGCGACTGGATACCTTTGGTACTTAAAGTCAGAGCACGAGACTCGTCTACGATTCGAGGATTACTTAGAGATGGCTATGGTTGAAGGTGTTCCTGCTGCGACAGGTTCTGCTGCTGAGAATGAGTTGTCTGACAACTCTGCCGCTGGTGTTGTTAATGCTGGTACTCAGGGTATGTTTGATACTATTGAGGATAGAGGTAACGTATGGTCAGGTGGTAACCCAGCTGCATTGGCAGACTTTGATACAATCATTCAACGTCTTGACAAGCAGGGTGCTATCGCTGAGAACGTATTGTTCTTAAACCGTCAGTTCTCTTTCGATATTGACGACATGTTAGCTGCTCAAAACTCTTACGGAGCTGGTGGTACATCTTACGGATTGTTTGACAACTCTGAGGAGATGGCACTTAACCTAGGATTCTCTGGATTCAAGAGAGGTTATGAGTTTTACAAGACTGACTGGAAATACTTAAACGATGCTACGCTTCGTGGAGGTCTAGTTGGTGGAGCTATCAACGGTGTACTTGTACCTGCTGGTACAACTACAGTTTACGATCAAGTTCTTGGTAAGAACGCTAAACGTCCATTCTTACATGTACGTTACAGAGCTTCTGAGGCTGAAGATCGTCGATACAAAACTTGGATGACAGGTTCTGCAGGTGGTGCGATGACTAACGACATCGACAAAATGCAGGTGAACTTCTTGTCAGAAAGAGCACTTTGTGTTATGGGAGCTAATAACTTCGTATTGTTTAAAGGATAATACAAGACTATTTATATACCAGGGGTTTCGGCCCCTGGTTTTTATTAAAATTTAATTAAAATAAAATGAAAAAAAGAAAATCAATACTAGAGCCTAAGGATAGAATATATCTATTAAAGGGAGAGAAGCAACCGTTATCATACTTTATTGCTTCTAAGGATACACCAAGAAAAAGACTACTGTACTACGATGAGGAAAATAATATGAATAGACCTCTTCGATATGCACGTAATGCAAATACTCCATTCATGGATGAGCAGGACAGCAATGTGATCATTGAGCCTGTTGTTTTTGAAGATGGTGTACTAAGGGTTCCAAAATCAAATCCTGTACTTCAAGAATTTTTACACTACCACCCAGAAAACGGTGTAGAATTTTATGAGTTTGATAATGAGAAGGATGCACAGGAGGATGTTGACTTTATGTACAGCGAACTTGATGCACAGGTTGCTGCAAGAGATTTAGACTGGACAACTATGGAGGCTGTTGCAAGCGTTCTTCTTGGATCAAGATCATCCTCTATGACTGTAGCTGAGGTAAAGAGAGATATCATGATATATGCAAAAAGATATCCACAAGATTTTATGGACACTGTTAATGATCCATCTCTACGTGTTAACAATATAGCAGCAAGAGCTTTATCTGACGGATACCTATCATTCAGAAACAATAAAAAGGATATATACTTTAACTTGAAAGAGAACAAGAAGAAGTTAATGACTGTACCATTTGGAGAGGATCCGTTGTATACATTGTCATCATACCTTCAGTCTAATGATGGGCTTGAGTTGTTCAAGTTCTTAGATGAAAAGATATCTGAGAATTAGTATATTTGTGGTATTATTAACCCATTAAATTTTTTAACAATGGCAAAGTTTTTATCTATTCCTGTAACAAATGAAGGGAATCAATTAGTTTCTGCTGATGACATTAAAATCATCAAGCAGGCATCTCCAACTACGGTAACAGTAGTTTATGGTGGTGCTGCAGCTCAAGACGTTTTAACAATTACTCATGCAGCAGTTGCTGCTGGATCTGAGGAGATGAGAGACGTTATTCAGAATGCAGTTGTTGATGCACATCAGTCTGTATGGCATAATGTTGTAACTAACGTAGATCCTTCAAAGGCAGTAAGCGGAATCGTTATTGCGTAAAAGTAATATCACTTAATTCATCAAAGGCACTTTTTAATCGAAGTGCCTTTTTTTATTTATCTTTGTTAAAACTAGATAGATGATCAATCAAGTAAGAAATACTGTACTGTCTATAATCAGCAAGGAGAACAGGGGATATATAACCCCTTTTGAGTTCAACCTGTTTGCAAAGCAGGCACAGCTTGAGATATTCGAGCAGTATATATACTCATACAGCACATCAATAGTCAAGCAGAACGCAAGGCTACATGGAGAGGGATATTCAGACATTCCTAAAAAGATAGCGGACGTGATAGATACGTTCTATAAACTATCATCACTCACACACACAGGATCTGAGTTCACACCACCCACAGACTACTATTTTGTGGATAAGCTTATATATAACACGTCTGTTGAGGTTGAGAAGGTAAGTCAGAATAAGGTTTTAAAACTTACGTCCTCAAACCTTACGGCACCTACGGTAGCATACCCAGTATACACCATGAACGAAACAGGATTTTCAGTATACCCAAACACGATAACTTCAAACGTATCCATGGGATATGTGAGGTATCCAGTGGATCCAAAATGGACATATGTTCAACTAAGTGCTGGGACTGATCCTATGTTTGATGGATCTGCATCTGACTACCAAGACTTTGAGCTTCCTAAGAGTGACTTTGCAAACCTTGTTATAAAGATACTACAGTACTCAGGAATATCTATCAGAGAGGCTGACATTGTTCAGGCAGCTAAATCTGAAGAACTTCAGGATGCACAACAAAAACAATAAAGATGGCATACATAACTAACTACCAATACTACACAAACGGGGGTGTGATACCTACAGACCTAAATCATGGAGAGTACCAGTATGTTTCTCTTTCTGATATCATAAACAACTTCATGCTCATGTATGTGGGTAATGATAAGCTTGTAAATAATGTGGATAGGTACGCTATAATATTTCATGCAAAGAGAGCCATACAGGAGCTGAACTATGACGCACTAAGAAATATAAAGGTTATAGAGCAGGAGATGGGGGATCAGCTTAAGATGGTTATGCCTCCTGACTATGTAAACTATGTACGTATATCTGTACTTAGTGGAAATGTACTTTTACCATTGACTGAGAATAGACAGCCTATGTCTGCAACTGGATATCTACAGGACAATAACCTGGACATACTTTTTGATTCTGATGGTGAGATTGTAACTGGAGATTCAAAGGTAGACATACTAAGACAGCAGAAGAGTCTTTATGTTGGTGGTGGAGTATATAACGGATGTGATGGATATAACTACAACGGTGACTGGTACTTTGGTTACAGGATGGGTGGACGTTATGGTATGGACACAGAGAATGCAAACAACAATCCAAGGTTTTCAATAAACAAGGCCGCTGGTGTGATTGATTTTTCTTCAGGTATAGAGAACAAACATATCGTACTTGAGTACGTTTCTGACGGAATGGAGAACGGAGACGACAGTAAGATCACTATAAATAAGATGGCTGAGGAATATCTTTACGCATACCTAAAGTGGGCCTTATTGAACAATAAGACAGGCATACAGGAGTATGTTATCATGAGGGCACGTAAGGAGAAGACAGCCGCCCTAAGAAATACAAAGATTAGACTAAGTAATCTACACCCGTCTAGGCTTCTAATGAGCCTTAGAGGTAGAGATAAATGGATTAAGTAAGTATGGAATTAAAGAAGACATTCCTGGGAGGGAAGATGAACAAGGATCTTGATCAAAGGCTTCTGTCTGGAGGTCAGTATTCTGATGCACTCAACATAAGTATAGACACGTCTGAGGGATCTAATATAGGATCTATATCAAACTCTCTGGGTAACATTAAGATAGGAGACGTACAGGCATTATTGTCAGGGTATGTTCCAGCTATAAACACACTTAACTCTAGGGTTATAGGTGCAATAGCATACGAGCCACTTAACCTCATATACTGGTTTATATCATCAGATAACTATGACGCCATATTTGAGTATAATGAGATTGACAACACTACCACACAGGTATTACTTTCTACCAAAACTGGAGGTAACTCTAGTCAGTTAAACTTTAGTCAGGAATATCTAATCACTGGTGTCAACTATATACCAGGACATAAGAATGACGGTGCTCTATTATTTTGGACAGATAACCTTAACCCTCCTAGAAAGATAAACATATCTAGGTCAAAGCAGTACTCTATAAATGATAGTAGAATTGATATAGACATAGATGTGGTATTAAGACCACCTCTAAAGGCCCCAGCAATATACCCTATAGAGTCAGAACTTATAGAGTCTAATAATCTAGAGGAAAGGTTTCTTTACTTTTCATACAGGTACAAATACGTAGATAATGAGTACAGTTCTATGTCTCCATTTTCTGCTGTATTGTTTAAGCCAGACAACTACAATATAGACTTCTTATCTGGAAGTAATAAGGCTATGATAAACAAATACAATGAGTGTAAGATTGTATTTGAGACTGGAAATCAGTTTGTTAAAGAGATCCAATTACTGGCATACGACACAAGAAGTTTGAACGTAAAGATTATAAAGTCTATAAACAAGCAAGACGAGGGTGTAAGTAATAATGGTGTATTTAACTACACGTTCAGTAACAATAAGATATATGCCCCACTTACAAATGATCAGATCACTAGGCTTTTTGACAATGTTCCTCTACTAGCAAAGTCTCAGGAGATAATAGGTAACAGACTTATATATGGAAACTATACACAATTCAGGGATATAACTGATAGCTCTGACTCCGATATAGATATTGACTTTAACGTTTCATACACATCTACAAATACAAATGTAGGGACTCCTGTATCTACATTTAAAACTGATCGAGATTACGAGGTAGGTATAGTTTATGGTGATGATTATGGAAGGCTTACAACTGCATTAATAAGTAACAACAACTCGGTATACATACCCTCCTCTGAGTCAGACAAGGGTAACAGTATAAAGGTAGATATAAATAACAACGCACCTACATGGGCTACAAATTATAGGCTTGTAATCAAGCAGGCAAAGCAGTCCTACTATAACATATTTCCTATATGGTTTTATTCAGACGGTGCATACAGATACTTTAGGATCACTGAGGCAGATAGAGATAAGTTTAAGGTTGGAGAATACGTCATATTTAAGTGTGACGGAACTGGACCTACACTCTCAAACGAGAAGTATAAGATACTTGAGTTTGAATTAAAGGAGTCAAACTTTTTAGGTGGAGAGGAGACAGCAGGATTATATTTTAAGATAAAGGTTGATGACACGGCACAATTCAATGAGGATAACCTTCCTCAGTTTGGATCAGCTTCACTAGGAGGAAGTTTTATAGACGGATTGGTAGGAAGCTTTATATCTCCTAGATTTACAAGAGAACCAATAGTTGGTGAATTTTTTATAGGATTAGATAAGACAATATTCTATGGAAAGGGAGATTCAAACTCTCTAACAGTATATAAATTATCTGGAGATGTAGGAAGTACATCTCTTTCTGAAACAGATGAAGAACAAAACATACGAACCGCATTAAATAAAGATCTCAGGATTACGGTTGAGATTCAAAGTGTAAATCCAACTACATATCGATGGACATCATCATTAGACCTTCAAAACTGGAATCAGCAAAACATACCAATATCTACACAGACAGATATTGTGTTGACAAACGCTGGTCCTTCTGATAGTGGTCAGCAGGCATATGCTAGAATAGACTTTACTGAGACTGACTCGTTCTATGTTAAGGATAGGTGGAAGATAAATATGAGATGTAATGAGGCAAACTTTCCGTATGCATATCCTGTATTTGCTCCAAACTCATACCCTAATGCTAGCATATATAATGTAACCCCACCAGATTTCATAAATGCACAAACAGCTGTTGACGCACAAGGAGATGTAGATAATGATGGTAACGGAGGATCTGTTTATGGAGGATTTGCAGTTGTAAATGGAGGTCCACAGGCAAATGATACAAATGGCAACGAGGTTGATAGAAAAATAAATCAGGGTGACACTATAGTCATACAGATAAAACAAGATACAGAAAATCCATCTGCATATACCGAACCTCAGGAGTTTTTCTCTCCAGGTGATTATGAAAACATTGAGGAATGGTTTATAGAGTCTGGAGCGTACAAGCAATTCATACAGCACGACAGTAATGGTAATGATATAGGAGCCACAGGTATTTGCTTCAGAAGAGGTAAGTATGACGCTGATGCTGATGGTCAGAATATATACACAGGATTAGATGAAGGTTTCTTTTCTTCAACTTTAGACACTGAAGAATACCTTGAAAGAATAAATTATCCTGTTAGAATGTTTATACCAGGACTTCCAGCAGGAAACTCAAACGGAAGCTTTAATCAAGACAATCTTATAGAGGTTTCTTTTAGTATAAAACAGGCTGGTCCAATATCATGCGAGACCGATCCCTTAGAGAATGATGTTGAGATTTATCATGAGATAACAGACTCTTATGATATAGAGAACGGACTTCATAAGGTTGGATGGAACTATGCAGACTTTACGGATGCATCAACAGTATTTCCTGATCTTAACTTTATATCAGGACTTACAGTCCTTGGACCTTTAGATCCAACAAATCCACAGTCTACAGATAAGCCTCACAATTTTACGGTAGGTCAACAGCTTTATGCGTCTGGAACGTCAAGTATTCCATCTATAAATCCTGTGACAGGATTTTCATACTACAGTGTTGCATATGTTCCTAACCAGTATTGTGTGGTTATTGATTTTGCATTTCCTGGATCCGCACCATCAGAGCCAGCCATACTATATCATCAGAACTGGGAGGGTAATCAGACTAACACCCAGCCTGCGTCTATAGAGATCAATCAAACCTCTGCAAAGAATAGTATGTTTAATGCCTACTCTTTTGGTAACGGTGTTGAGTCATACAGGATTAAGGATGACTTTAATGCCCCAGAGATGAAGTTCAGTCCTAGGGTTACAAGTATCATAGAAGACTACGAGAACGAGCGTAAGGAGGCGTCACTTACATACAGCGGTGTGTTTAGGGGAGACACATCTATAAATAGACTGAATGAGTTTAATCTTTCTCTTGCAAACTTTAAGGATCTGGACAGAGAGTTTGGTGCCATTGAAAAGCTGTATGCTAGAGATACAGATGTATTTGTACTACATCAGGATAAGATAAACAAGGTTCTTTACGGTAAGAATGTTTTGTTTGACTCAGTAGGAGGTGGACAGGTTGCATCAATACCTGAGGTCTTAGGTAACGAGATACCTTTTCCTGTGGAGTATGGAATAAGTAACAACCCTGAAAGCTTTGCAGTAAATGCTGGAGATATGTATTTTACGGATGCAAGAAGGGGTGCAGTTATAGGAATAGAAAAAGGATCTGTAAATGAGATATCTTCTCTAGGCATGACAGACTATTTCAGGGATGAGCTAAAGGATAATCCAAGCAAACAAAAGCTAGGAGGTTTTGATCCTTATTCTAACAGATACACATTGTCAACAGAAAATAATAGAAGGGTTGAACCATGTAGACTTAGTCTTAAGCCTTCATCTTTAACTGTAGAGAGTAATACAGGTGGTGTGTCATTGTTTATGTTTAACATACTCACATCACTTTCATGGTCAATCACACTTGCAGACACTGGGTTTGGAACTTCATGGGTAAGTCCATCAGCTACATCTGGATACGGTGCACAAAATATTTATGCAAATATTGCAAATAACTTCACAGGTTCCACAAGAACTATTAACTTTGTGGTCACCTACTGTACAAGTCAGACTCAGGTATTTACACTAACCCAGTCTGTAGGAAGACCAATATCGGTTGAGGTTGTTGTAGTAAATAAACCAGATAGAAAATGAAACTAAGTCAGTCTTATCAATACACAGGGAGTAGCGAGTTTACGTTTGATAATGTATTACTAGGCCCCACAGGTATAGCACTATTTGATAAGCGTACTGGTATTGGTGGTGTTGATTTTATTCCATACCACGGATCAACAGTTACGGTAAAGGCTGGAGATCCATCTACTGGATACCTTGAGTTTTCACCAAGCCTAAATAACAAGATATACTACCTAGTTACAGATCAGGAATATTCAGAAACAGATAAGTCAACAATAAAATCATTAGGTACAGCTATAAATGTACACTTCAATGGTACAGATTATCAGGGAGATTTTGTCTTTCAAAACCCTAATGATTATGAGTATCTATATTTAATGTGGGATTATGAGGATTCTATAGGCACAGGAACAGCATCATTTAAGGGTATAGTATCGTCAAGATCTATAGCCTTAGACTTAGGCACAGATATAGGACTAGCTGGTGTAAACTATCAGGCTGTAGATTTACCTGTCAGGTTTAGAATTAGATGGAACAATACTGACGTAATAGACAGCGGATATGTAGGTTTAAATAGCGTTGCAAATTATAATGCACTTGTAGCAGCAGGTGTAAGTACAAGTGATATAAACTTACAGTTTCCTCTTGATGGGACTGTTAATAATGGAACTGGATCTCTGCTGTTTGATAAGTTTCTATCTGTAGATGATGCTCAGGTTGTTGTAGACTCTCCACTTGCAAATTCTGTATGGATAGTAAACAGAGTGATGCCAAGCCTAAAGACATTCTTTATAGACACAACAAATGGTACTGCTGCAAATGTATGTACCCAGTGTCCTCAGACTATACATTATCATAATGGGGTGGGTGACCTTCCTACATTAAACGATAGAATATATAAGACGTCTGATGGATCAACTCTTTATGATGGATCATCTGCATTTCACATGATAGACAGCGTTAGATGTACTGTTCCTAGCCCTACAGGGAAATCATATGTAGGTGTAGACTCATCAGGAAATGTAACGTCAATAGATCCGTGTGATTGTCCTGAATTTGCAGTTCCTTTTATATATCAGGAAGACATAGTTATAAACTCATTAGAGCAGGTTAATATACCTATAAGCGTATATGGAAACCCAACATCTTTTACAGTGGTAACCACATGTTTAGAGTATCTCTTAACTGGAGGAAGTTCATCAACATTATTCACGTACACGGACTGCGAATCAAACAGTCAAACAACAACCGTGTCTGCATTTCAAAGCATAGTTGTTTGTGCAAGTTCTGCACCCACTATAACTCGTGGCGACGGAACTGTTTCTGCAGGAACTCCATGTTTAACTTCAATATTTCCATCAGCTCTTTCTTTTGATAACGGAGTTATATCTGGAAGGTCTGAAAAAGAACTCTCCTTCTCTTTCACAATCAACGCAACAAATTGCTTTGGAACAAGTTCAAACAAGACTATAAATGTAGATGT
>Ga0228655_1000500_pt1 | contig 13968 bp, 15 predicted proteins | sample 67DmetaG_FD_182742 | JGI IMG/M metagenome (GOLD analysis project Ga0228655, IMG submission 182742) | Seawater microbial communities from Monterey Bay, California, United States - 67D | ecosystem: Environmental > Aquatic > Marine > Coastal | place: USA: California | collected 2016-11-15
ACTCAGAAAATAATCGTAATCTGCGTGGTATTTTAAAATGATACAGATTATTACAATTATTGCAGTTGGAACATTATGGGCCGCCTCTTTAGCCGTAGTCGTATTTGAAATTATAATACCAAGCAGAACTATTAATTCAGCATACGAATTATCTCAATTCACTCAAGAGATACCCAAAGTAGATGTAAATTCATAATCCAATTTATGATGGTTAAAGATTATATAACCATCATAAATTGATCAAATATAGTTATCGAGAAATACTATTTTTAGTTGTTCTGTATGCATAAACATTTGTATTATTTATTTTATAAAGCTCACCCTGTTGCGCATCTATAAATTTTTGGTTTTTATTTCCTACTTTGTAATTCAAAGTATTACTCTGTTTAAGAACTTGTTTGATTTTGGGGCTATTAGCTTTCTCTGGCATTACGCCAGCTAATGTTGAATTAGTCACTAAACTTAACAGACAAATTGATAAAAAATATTTCACAGTAATCTCCATTTTGGTCATTTAAAAAACTCTCTGGTGACGCTTGACCATGAAAAAGCCAACAGAGAAACATTATAAATTAGCCAAGTTTTTTAGCTGATTTTAAAAAAGTAAATTTAATTACCTTATCTAAATTTATATTGAATTTACTTGCAGCACTGATGATTATGATCTGAATATTTAAAGGAAAAATATGCATAAATTATGATAAATCGTTGAAGGGCTTTAGTTGTAAATTAATTCATATTATAGTTTTTAAAATCTATTGGAGAGGTGGTGATCTTAATGAAAGAAGTCAAGTTTATACAAATGAAAGACGGGGACGAAGAAGATTATAACTTTTTAACCAAACATGAAGTTGAGCACACAAAGGGTACGGCAGATAGGTTACTCAAAGCTTTGGTAGAATTAGATCAAAGTTTATCTGGATACAAAGTAACGAGACTTGGGCATTCATTACAATCTGCAACAAGGGCATTCCACAGTGGTGCAGATATTGATTGGATAGTATCAGCACTACTTCATGATATTGGAGATATTTATGCACCGTACAATCATGATGAATATGCCGCTAGCATTATAAGACCATTTGTTCGTGAACAATGCACTTGGGTTGTTGAGAAACATGGCATTTTCCAAATGCTTTATTACGGTGAACATATCGGCTCCAATCCTCATAAACGCGAAAAATATAGAGAACATATATATTTTCAAGATTGTTCAGATTTTTGTGAGTTATGGGATCAAAAAAGTTTTGACCCAAATTATGACACTAAATCAGTTGATTTTTTTGCCCCAATGGTAAGTGAGGTATTTTCTCGAAAACCTTATGACCCAATATTTATTAGACAAAATGAACGAGTACCCTTACAAATATTTTAATTTTAACTCCAAGTGTGGGCATCAATTTCACCCCAAACTTAATAATATTTTAAAATAACACATCCGACTAATCGCAATGTAGTATTTGAAGCTCTTAATAAACTAATATTAATACTTTAATTGCCATGAAGGTAATGGCGGAGACGAAGGGATTCGAACCCTCGAACGAGTCACCCCGTTACTCCCTTAGCAGGGGAGCGCCTTCGACCACTCGGCCACGTCTCCGCCGGCGGGTCTATCTCATTTACTTATATACTGACAAGTAGATTCTTTAATTAATTTGACCAATATATGTATTTTTTTAAGTCAGATTTTACAAAAATAAACAGAAATAAGTGTTGAGCTCTTTTTCAAATATTCATCTCTGAATTATTCAACTTAAAGAATTTCTTGTTTTGAATAACCTTGCAAATAGAGCAATCCCTCAAGATTAGAAAAATTCAATCTTGCCTTGCATTGTGCAGCTACTATTGGTTTTGCATGTAAAGCAACCCCCATACCAGCTTTAGTAAGCATACCTAAATCATTCGCACCATCGCCAACAGCTATCACGTCATCATGTGCACAATTTAGTTTTTTTGATATATCAATTAGCGCATCAACTTTTGCTTGTTTGCCAAGAATAGGCAATTGAACTTTGCCAGAGAGCATTTCATTTTCATGAAGGAGAGTATTTGCACGATTTTCATCAAAGCCAAGCATTTTAGAGATAGCTTCAGTGAAATCTGTAAATCCACCAGAAACCAAAGCGCAATAAGATCCATTTCTCTTCATAGTCTTTATTAAACTTTCAGCACCCGGCATTAATGTAATACGTCCTTTCAAAACATTTACAATAATATCTGAGCTCAAACCTTTCAGCAATTTAACACGTTCAATGAGTGCATCTTCAAAATCCAACTCACCATTCATAGCTCTTTTTGTTATTTCAGCGACTCGCTTACCTACACCCGCCTCATCAGCCAATTCATCAATACACTCTTGTTCTATAATTGTGCTATCCATATCAGCTAAAAGTATATTTTTCCGACGATTTTTAATTGGTTGAAGTACAATATCTATTTGATGTTTTTGGAGCTGTTTCCAAACTATTTCAAAATTTGATGGTTCAGATACTAAACTGATATCTATTGCAATATTATCATCCAAAACCTTATATTTTACTCCACCTAAATCATTAACAACTTGTTTTAAAATTAGCTCTGATAAATTTCTATTTTTACTATTTGCTATTAAAGTTGCGACGTACATTTCTATTATCCTAAAAAATATTATTTGATGATAATTAGCTTTATGAGGAATTGAAATAATATTCCAGAAGGAAGGGTTGTATAATTATTATTTTTTACATAAACCCATCAGTGGGACACCCTTCCCCAACGAAGGGCAATTATCTGTAAGGATAGATATTATGAAAATAAATAAACCGGACATTCGTCCGAACAATCCCCAATTCTCTTCTGGACCTTGCGCAAAGCCGTCTACATGGACGCTAAAAGCGCTTTCTAATGCTGCCCTTGGCAGATCACACAGGGCTAATATTGGTAAAGAAAAATTATTAAAAGCGATCGAGAATACTCGTGACGTCTTAACTATTCCAGAAAATTATAAAATTGGAATTCTTCCAGCTTCTGATACTGGAGCAATTGAGGCTGCCATGTGGTCAATGCTTGGAGAGCGACCTGTGGACATGTGCTCATGGGAAAGCTTCGGCGCAGGCTGGGTAACTGATGTCGTTAAACAATTAAAATTAGATAATGTTACTCACCACAACGCCGATTATGGAAAATTGCCTGACCTCAATAATATAAACTTTGATAATGATGTCGTATTTACCTGGAATGGAACAACTTCTGGGGTTAAGGTCCCAAATGGAGATTTTATTCCAGAAAATCGAAAAGGCCTGACAATATGTGATGCAACGTCTGCAGCTTTTGCACAAGATTTACCCTGGGATAAATTAGATGTTACAACATTTAGTTGGCAAAAAGTATTAGGTGGAGAGGCTGCACACGGCATGCTTATATTATCACCAAATGCTGTAAGGCGTCTTGAAAACTATACCCCATCATGGCCCTTACCAAAAATTTTCAGACTAACAAAAGGTGGAAAATTAATTGATGGTATTTTTAAAGGAGCCACAATAAATACTCCATCCATGTTAGCCGTTGAAGATTATTTGTTTGCTCTTGATTGGGCAAAAAAACAAGGTGGTAAAGATGGCTTGATAACCAAAGCTAACGCAAATTTAGATGTAATTTCAAGCTTTGTAGACAATAATAGTTGGATTGCTTTTTTAGCTGAAAACAAGGATACGTTGTCCAACACATCTGTTTGTTTGAAAATTATCGATCCACGCGTTTTAAGTTTAGATTCTGAAGATCAAGCAAAATTTGCCAAAAACCTAGTTAAACTCTTAGATGACGAAGGTATCGCATACGATATTGGCTCCTACAGGGATGCACCAGCTGGCTTGCGAATTTGGACAGGTGGAACAATTGAAAAACAAAATCTTCAATCATTAATGCCATGGTTAAACTGGGCATTTGAAACACAAATTTCGAAACTGTAATTTTAGCAAAATTTATTTTTGCAATTTTAAAATATTAATTTAAGGAGGCTTTAATGCCTAAAGTACTTGTATCTGACAGCTTATCTGAAACTGCTGTTCAAATTTTTCGTGACAACAACATATCTGTAGATTTCTTACCGACATTGGGCAAAGATAAAGATGCGCTTTTTGCAAAAATTAGCGAATATGATGGGTTGGCAATTAGGTCTGCAACAAAAGTTACAGAAAAATTGCTCAGCGCTGCGACAAATTTAAAAGTTATTGGCCGCGCAGGGATTGGTGTCGATAATATTGATCTCAAAGCAGCTTCAAAGAAAGGCGTAATTGTAATGAATACACCTTTTGGAAATATGATTACAACTGCAGAACATGCAATTGCCATGATGTTTGCAGTCGCCCGGCAAATCCCAGAAGCTTCAGCCTCAACTCATGCAGGTAAGTGGGAAAAATCAAAATTTATGGGTGTTGAATTAACAAATAAGATTCTTGGTTTGGTAGGTGCAGGGAATATTGGTTCAATTGTTGCATCCCGTGCTCTTGGATTAAAAATGAAGGTATTAGCATATGACCCTTTTTTATCTGAAGAGCGGGCAAAAGAGTTGGGTGTTACAAAAGTCGAACTAGACGAACTTTACAATAAATCTGACTTTATTACTCTTCATGTTCCAAAGACTGATGCAACAGCTGGAATGATTTCTGAAGGCGCAATAAAAAAGATGAAACCAGGTGTACGTATTATAAACTGCGCACGTGGAGGACTGGTTGACGAGACAGCTTTAGCAGAAGCTCTCAATTCAGGCCATGTAGCAGGAGCTGCATTTGATGTATTTTCAGTCGAACCAGCAACAGATAGCCCATTATTTAACTTGCCAAATGTAGTAGTAACTCCACATCTAGGCGCAGCAACTACTGAAGCACAAGAAAATGTGGCACTTCAAGTTGCAGAACAACTAAGTGATTACTTGAACAATGGCGCAGTTTCCAACGCAATTAATATGCCTTCTATAACTGCAGAGGAAGCGCCAATTTTAGGCCCGTTTGTAAAACTATCACAACATCTTGGTGCTTTTGCAGGTCAATTAACAAATGAACCAATCACAGAAATAAATATTACATATGATGGTAAAGTTGCAGATATGAATACGAAGGCATTAGCTTCTGCTGCCATTGCTGGTGTGATGCAAGCTCAAAATCCAGACGTAAATATGGTATCTGCACCTGTAATTGCCGCCGATCGTGGAATAAAAGTTTCGAATACTACACAAATAAAATCAGGCGTATTTGATAGTTACATAAAACTAACCGTCAAAACTAAAGAACGTGAAAGATCAGTTGCTGGTACTGTCTTCAGTGATGGAAAGCCACGATTTATTCAAATCAAAGGAATTAATATTGATGCAGAAGTCGGGTCTCATATGTTGTATACAACTAACAAGGATATTCCCGGTATAATTGGGACATTAGGTCAGACTATGGGCGAATATGATGTAAATATTGCTAACTTTACATTGGGTAGAAAAAATACCGGTGGAGATGCAATCGCTTTATTATATCTTGATTGCGCGCCCAATCAAAATGCTATGGATAGCCTACAAAAAACTGGAATCTTTCAAACTGTTAGCGCTTTAAAATTTGAAGTTTAAAGCACCAATCTGATATTGGATGGGTTATTAATAATCCATCCAATGTTAACAATATACTTTTAGTCTAAAGTTAAGCCCATCATATCAAATGAAATCTCTGCTAACTCTTCAGGATGCCCAGCAAGCATATCAGCTTCTGCCATTCGAAGCTCATCTGCTTCACCGTAACCCCAAAGAGCTCCAATATTATTAATATCATTATTTTTCGCTCCAAAAATATCCATCTGGCGGTCACCAACCATTATGCATTTTCTAGGATCAAAACCTGTTTCATCCAAGGCATATTGTAATAATGATGATATATCTGAATTTGTACCATCCAGTTCAGATCCAAATACATGCGTAACAGCATCTGATATGCCAAAATGCTGTACTACCTGATTAGCAAAAGCATGTGGTTTTGAAGTTGTAATAAACAAACCAACATCAGCTGTAACTAATGTATCAAACATTTCAAAAACACCATCATAAACTTCTGCGTCAAACATTGCTTCTTCTTGGTAGAATTCACGATATAAATTTATTGCTTCCGCTATTTCACCATGTGGTCCTAAAAAATTTGCCAAAATATGAGGTAAACTAGAGCCAATCATTCCTCGCAGCTCTTCTGTGCTTGGTTCGACACCCGCTGTTTCAGTTAAAGCATGTTGCAATGATTGAATTATTCCAGATTGGCTATCTAACAATGTACCATCTAAATCAAAGAAAACATTAAGCATTAATCTCAATTCCTAATAAAAGCATTACAAATAAATAATCTACATATGCATTGAAAACTATCAGTGATGTGTATCACTGGGTTGACTCTTTTTTTCTTCAAAAAACGGAGTGAGTTGATAAACAATAACAGAATTTTCATCTAAAGCCTGTTTCATCAGTTTACGTTCTTCTTCGCTTATATCATGGCCCTCTTGGAGGCGCTCATCTAAAGTACCGTAACCAGTGACATCCAAAGGTGCTAAATCAGCTTGTTTCAGAATAGCAACTGTTTCACGAACAGCTTCCGGTTCATCTACTCCAGATGCAAAACACATAATTGCACCACCAGTGGCACCTTTTGGCAATCCATCATTAGGATTGCGTCCAACTTCAACTAATAAAGTAAATACCAACTGTGGCCGTTTTATTTTTTTATCTGTCATATGATCAATTATAAGTTACACACATTAATGATGGTAGAGCTAACACAAAATTAGATTACCAACTATTTATTTTAGAGCCGATTAAATAAATTCTTATTTAAGGGAATGCTTTTTGCACCCCTCAAATCAATTTTTCGTAATCTCTCAATCACGCAATAATTCATTAATTGATGTTTTTGATCGCGTTTTTGCATCAACCTTTTTTACAATCACAGCACAATATAGATTTACGCCTTTAGACGGAAGAGATCCTGCCACAACCACAGATCCAGATGGCACTTCACCATAAGTAATCTCACCACTTTCACGATCAAATATTTTAGTCGATTGACCAATAAAAACTCCCATGCCCAAGACAGAACCTTCCCGAACAATACAGCCCTCAACTACTTCAGATCTTGCACCTATAAAGCAATTATCTTCTATTATTGTTGGACCAGCTTGCATTGGTTCTAAAACACCACCAATGCCAACACCCCCAGACAAGTGAACATTTGCACCAATTTGCGCACATGATCCAACTGTAGCCCATGTATCAACCATTGTTCCTTCACCTACGTGCGCGCCAAGATTAACGAACGATGGCATCAAAACTGCACCAGGGGCTATGTACGCAGATTTTCTTACAATACAATTTGGAACTGCACGAAATCCAGCTGATTGAAAATCAGATGCACCCCAGCCTTTAAATTTACTGTCAACTTTATCCCACCAAGTTCCACCTTGAGGGCCACCTTCTTGAATTTCCATATCTTGAATTCTAAAACCTAGTAGAACAGCTTTCTTTGCCCACTGATTTACGTGCCATTGGCCACTGTCTTGTGGTTCAGCCACTCGTAATTTGCCACTATCTAAAGCATCAAGCGTTGCTTCAATTGCATCTCGAGCTTCGCCTACAGTATTAGATGATATTTCATCTCGATTATCCCACGCTGCTTCAATGGCTATTTCTAATTGAGAGTTTGACATGATTATTTCTCCAAAACTTAAGGTTTTAATATTTCCTAATCCTATAAAGATAAGAGACGATACCTGCAATGTTCCTTGTTGGCTCAGGCAATAAAATGTTCTGAAGTCTATTTATTATTTAACACAGACATACATTGCGGCGGTAATTCATTCATCATATATTCTGTTGGGTGTTTTTTTTGTTTAGGTTTATCTTTTTTTGGGTCAATTTTAACAGGCTCTAAAGCCTTCGTGATCCACCAATTTAAAGTCTCATCACAACCTGTTCCACCCTTTGAAAGGTATTGAACAGATGGTTTTTGCGTTTTGCATAATTTAGAATCTTTTGGGCACTTTAGTCTTACATGAAAATGAAAATTATGGCCCCAATATGGTCGTATTTTTTGCAACCAGTCTTTATTTCCAACCTCATGTTTACACATATAAATTTTGGCTGGTGCTGTTACAAATATTCGATCAACACTTGGATCCTTTGCAAAAATTTTTAATACATCCACATGTTCATTTGTCCAGTTAGAGTTTGTGGTCTTCTTATTTTTGCTTCTAATATTAATTGAAGAAATACTTTCACGCCTTGATTGAGTTAAATTTAAATTTTTGGCTGGCAACATCCAAATATCTGCATCTAGACCAAGTTGATGAGAAGCATGACCTGAAATCATTGGGCCACCTCTTGGTTGTGAAATATCACCTATATATATGCCATTCCAACTCGTTTTTTTAGCAACAGACTTACTTAAATTTTTTAGTAAAGTAATCATATCTGGGTGACCCCAATTACGATCTCTGGATAATCGCATTACTTGCCAAGTTGGCCCACTTTCTAACATTTCTTCACCTCCAGCCAAGCATCCTTTAGAATATGAACCAAACGCATTCGGAGATTGTTTTGACGGCAATGATAGTGCACCGAATAAATATCTAGCTTGCTTTTCAGCAAAAGCAGTCTGTGCATTAAAAACTATAGACAAAATTATTAATAAAATTTTTATAGGTATCATTAGTTTGGTTTAACCCAGATTAATGGACCAAGCCCAATTATAAAAAGACCAACTACTGGTAAAATACCTAATTGTTGATTTTGACTCATATACGTTACATACCCGATTAATGCTGGTGCCATCCATGACGTAGCACGACCTGATAGGGCATAAAGTCCAAACGCTTCAGTCATTCTATCTTTATCAGCCTGCAAAACCAGCATTGTTCTTGATGCAGACTGCAATGCACCACCTGCTGCACCTATAGCTACCCCACAAATCAAAAATATATTGTCAGGAAAAGAGCTTAATTCATTAAGGCTAATTCCAAAAAAATCATTACGCGATGTTCCTACAATAAGTATACATACTAAAATTAAAACAGATATGCAGAATATTATAACACGCTTAGGTCCAAAAAACTTATCTGCAAAACCACCTAAAAAAGTGAAAATTGCTGCTGCTATACCACTTACAATTCCAAAAATTCCAATCTGAGTGATTGACCACCCCAAAACTCCACTCGCATAGATACCGCCAAATGAATAAATTCCAACAAGGGCATCACGATAAAACATTGAAGATACCAAATAAGAACTTAGACTAATATTGGATGGTAATTTTTTAATTGATTTCCACAAGCTTCTAAGAGCAGAAAAAGTTACATTTTTTGAAGTTTTTACTTTATTCTCTGGGATAAATAAAAAAAATGGAATCATAAATAAAACATACCAAATTGCAGTTAATGGCCCCACTGCTCTAGTCCCCTCACGAACACTTACATCCAACCCAAATACAGGAGGGTTTCCTAAAAGAGTATGTCCCGCATTATTCTCAGCAAAAAACAATAAGGTTATAAAAAGTAATAATAAACCTCCTACATAGCCAAGCGACCATCCATTACCCGAAACTCGCCCAATATCATTTTCAGAACAGATTTCAGGAAGCATGGAATTTACAAAAATTTGTGAAAGTTCCATTCCTAACATTCCTATGCCGAACAGAACCAGAATGAATGTAAAAGATTCTGCGCCTGGAAAAGCCCACCACATACTATATGCACCCAATACATATAAAAAAGAAAAGAATGCCATCCATATTTTTCGCAACCCACTCGTATCAGAAATTGCCCCCAATACTGGTCCAAGCACTGCAAGTGAAAGGCCGACTACTGCCGTCATCATACCCCAAAGAGATTGGCCTAATATCGGATCACCAACAACGACAGATGTAAAATATGGTGCAAAAATAAAAGTTATTAACAACGTACTATATGGCTGAGCAGCCCAGTCATATAACATCCAAGACCAAATTTTTTTATCATATTTTACCATAATGATATCCTTATTGAATAAATTTGTTAATTTATAAAAGTCATTAACAATTCTTCATCTTGCATAACCAGCTTAACACAGTTAGCAACACCACATCAAAAGGAGAATATAATGAATTCAAGTGGATCTGGTATCAGTGAAATTTTAATTATGGCTTTGGATCTTGCTTGGTGGATTGTAATCATACAATTTATCATGAGCTGGCTTGTACAATTCAACGTATTAAACTTACGTCAGCCAATAGTTGCTCAAGCTTGGTTTGGAATTAACCGCCTAACATCTCCCATATATGATAAAGTTAGACGTTATGTACCATCTCTATCTGGTATTGATTTTACACCTATAATTGTAATTTTCGCAATTAGGGCTCTTCAGGTAATTTTATATAAAAATCCATTTTAAAAAAAAGACACCCACAAAACAGATGTCTTTTTTTATAATTAATATACATTAAGATCTAATAATTAAGTCTTATTGTTTCGAGCGGCTAATAGCTTTAAGCGCAACGCATTTATTTTAATAAACCCTGCTGCATCAGTTTGATCATATGCACCTGCATCATCTTCAAAAGTTACATGCGCTTCAGAATATAAGCTATCCTTTGACCACCTGCCAATAGTTTGCACAGAACCTTTAAATAACTTCAATCGAACAGTACCATTTACATGCTCTTGACTTACGTCAATCAAAGCCTGCAACATTTCACGTTCAGGGCTATACCAAAATCCATTATATATTAACTCTGCGTATTTTGGCATTAATTCATCTTTCAAGTGTGCGGCTCCACGATCTAATGTAATTGATTCAATACCTCGATGTGCTTCAAGCATAATGGTACCACCTGGAGTTTCGTAAATCCCACGTGATTTCATGCCAACAAACCTACCTTCAACTAAATCCAAACGACCAATACCATGCTTACCACCCAATTCATTTAATGCCGTCAACATTTCAGCTGGTGTTAGATTTGTACCGTTTAATGAAGTTGGATCACCTTTTGTATAACCAATTTCAATAAACTCAGCGTTATCTGGAGCTTTTTCAGGACTAATTGTACGTTGGTATACATAATCAGGAGCTTCAACTGATGGATCTTCCAAAACTTTACCCTCAGATGATGTATGCAATAAATTAGCATCCACAGAAAAAGGTGCTTCACCTCTTTTATCCTTGGCAATAGGTATTTGATGTTTTTCAGCAAATTCTAAAAGTTTTGTCCTGCTTGATAAATCCCATTCTCTCCAAGGTGCAATAACTTTAATATCTGGATTTAATGCATATGCAGATAACTCAAACCTTACTTGATCATTTCCTTTACCTGTAGCTCCATGAGCCACCGCATCAGCCCCAACCTGTGCAGCAATTTCAACTAATCTTTTTGAAATTAATGGACGCGCAATAGAAGTGCCTAATAAGTATAAACCTTCATAAACAGCATTCGCTCTAAACATTGGAAAAACAAAATCTCGAACAAACTCTTCCCGTACATCTTCGATAAAAATATTTTCAGCTTTTATACCCAATAACTCTGCCTTTTTGCGTGCTGGATCTAGTTCCTCACCTTGACCCAAATCAGCAGTAAAAGTTACGACTTCACAGCCATATTCAATTTCCAACCACTTTAGAATGATTGAAGTATCAAGACCTCCTGAATAAGCTAAAACAACTTTTTTTGGCGCTGACATTTTTTACTCCATGAATATTATCAAATTTAAACATCGTTTATGTGGTTTGATCAATGCGAGCAAGTCCTCGATCAATAGATAAAACATATATAAAATTAATATTTATTATTTAATAAGCGTCATGAGTGTTTTAAAATAGATTGTGATAAATTTTATAAGCGTTTAAATCTTTATTAAGCTTCTATACTTTGAAATAAAAAATAAACAGGTTAGAAAACATAGCGAGGTTTCATGACGTCATCATTTCAAAAATCAGCAGAAATTACCTGTTTAAAAATGAGAGATCTTTTTCCAGAAACACCTCTTCAAAAAAATGAATACCTTTCAAATATATATGGCGCAAATATTTATCTAAAAAGGGAAGATTTGTCTCCAGTCAGATCATACAAGATACGTGGCGCTTTTAATGCTATGAGCAAAGCTATAAAATCTGGTGAAACGAAAAAATTTGTGTGCGCATCGGCAGGAAATCATGCACAAGGTTTTGCTTATGCATGTCAGCACTTTGGTGTTAAGGGACGCATTTATATGCCAGTCACTACACCTCAACAGAAAATAACAAAAACAGCAAGTTTTGGTGGTAACACTATCGAAATCATAATGCAGGGAGATTATTTCGACGAAACTTTAAAGGCCGCTTTAGAATATTCAGAGAATACTGGGGCTGCTATGCTACCTCCTTTTGATCATCTCGATGTAATAGAAGGGCAGGCCTCAGTTGGTGTTGAAATCTTAAATCAATTAGAATCACCACCTGATATGATCATCACTCCAGTGGGTGGTGGTGGATTATCTTCTGGTTTGGTCAAATACTTTAACTCTTATAAAATTCAATTTAAATTCTGTGAACCAATGGGAGGAAGAAGCCTCTTTCAGTCATTAAAACACAAAAAATTAATTACTTTAGATTATGTAGATAATTTTGTTGATGGCGCAGCTGTTGCAAGGATTGGTGATCAAAATTTTAATATATTAAAAAATCAAAATATTGAAAATGTATTAGGAATTCCTGAAGGGCGGATTTGTGCAACAATTACTGAAATGTTAAATATTGAAGGTATAGTACTCGAACCAGCAGGTGCACTAGCAATAGACGCATTAAAAGATATAAGAGATCAAATTGTGGGAAAGACTGTAGTTTGTATCGCCTCAGGTGGAAATTTTGATTTTGAAAGATTGCCAGATATTAAAGAACGAGCATTACGTTTCGAGGGTTTAAAAAAATATTTCATATTAAGAATGCCTCAACGGCCTGGTGCATTAAAAGATTTTTTAAATTTGCTTGGACCTAATGATGATATCGCACGCTTTGAATATTTAAAAAAATCTGCACGCAACTTTGGATCAGTATTACTGGGTATTGAAAGTGGGTCAGTTCAAGGCTTTGATGAGCTTTGTAAAAGAATGACTGATAACGGTTTTTCATATGAAGATATCACAAATGATGATGTATTAGCACAAATCCTGATTTGAGAAAAATATGTTAAAGATTCAAACTTTTGGAAATAAAACTCATATTACTGATTTATTAATAGTTCATGGTTTATTTGGCTCAGGTAGAAATTGGCGAGCGATAGCTCGTAATATTTCGTCCGATCGCCAAGTACATGTCGTAGACATGAGAAATCATGGTGAAAGCTTTTGGAATGCTGATAATTCATATGAGTCTATGGCTGAAGATCTTAAAAAAATTATAACTTCTTTAAAAAGCCCTGTTGATGTCTTAGGCCACTCGATGGGCGGCAAAGCAAGTATGGTATTAGCAATTAATAACCCAGATTTAGTAAACAGATTATTAATTGTTGATATTGCTCCAACAAAATACCAGCATGATCAATCTATCAATATTTCAATTATGAAAAATTTACCAATTGATGATCTAACTCGTAGATCAGATGCAGATCTAATTTTGAAAAAAACATTGTCAGATGACGCATTAAGGGCATTTTTTCTACAGAGTTTAATAATTTCTCCAAATGGAAATTCATGGCAACTAAATTTAGACGCTTTAGACAAAAATATGGATAAAATAATTGGTTTCCCAGATGTCAGCGGCCAATTTAATGGAATGACATTTTTTTTAAAAGGTGAATTATCTAATTACATTTCAGACAAGGATTTACCAAATATTAATCTTCTTTTCCCCAGAAATAAAATTATCACAATTAAGAATGCAGGGCATTGGGTGCATGCAGAAGCAACAAGAGATTTTTTGATATCTGTAAAAAAATATTTATCAGGTAGCTAAATATTTTTTAATTTAATCTT
>Ga0228655_1000548_pt1 | contig 13221 bp, 9 predicted proteins | sample 67DmetaG_FD_182742 | JGI IMG/M metagenome (GOLD analysis project Ga0228655, IMG submission 182742) | Seawater microbial communities from Monterey Bay, California, United States - 67D | ecosystem: Environmental > Aquatic > Marine > Coastal | place: USA: California | collected 2016-11-15
AGTTTACAACCCATAGGGCCGTCATCCTTCACGCGGCATGGCTGGTTCAGAGTTTCCTCCATTGACCAATATTCCTCACTGCTGCCTCCCGTAGGAGTCTGGTCCGTGTCTCAGTACCAGTGTGGGGGACCACCCTCTCAGGCCCCCTACCCATCGTTGCCTTGGTGAGCCGTTACCTCACCAACAAGCTAATGGGACGCATGCCCATCTCATACCGAAAAACTTTAATCACAATAACATGCGAAATTGTGATACTATGGAGTATTAATCCCCGTTTCCAGGGGCTATCCTCCAGTATGAGGTAGGTTGCATACGCGTTACGCACCCGTGCGCCGGTCGTCAGCAAAAGCAAGCTTTTCTGTTACCCCTCGACTTGCATGTGTTAGGCCTGCCGCTAGCGTTCATCCTGAGCCAGGATCAAACTCTCCATTGTAATGTGTTGTTTGTGTCCTAGCTATTAACTTCAAAGATAATTGACAAGGTTTTTTGCATTCCTTGTTTCTTAAACCAATATGTAAAGAACTTCTTTTTAAATGTCCCTTTCTCTCGATTGGGGCGGCAAATGTACAACCGTTTTTTAAACTCGCAATATTTACCTCGAAATAATTTGAAACTTTTTTGTTTCATGAAATCGCCGTTGCAATCTCTTATTTCGTTTCCCTTTTTCGATTTCTCGATTGGGGAGGGCAAATGTACAAACCGTTTCGGTTTTGTCAACATTATGCTCGATTTTTTTCACACTTATTTTTGTGCTCTGGAATGCTCGTTAGCAGATCCAAATCTCGCCCTAATAGCTTTTTAATCGGGGTGGCAAATGTAGAACTGATTCTAACACTCACAACACAATTCGAAAATTTATTTTCGGCTTGTTTCCCGGGTAAAAAAAGAACATGCTTTGCTTCCAAAGCGGCTGCAAATGTATACTAGTGTTTCAATTATACAAGCACTTGAACTATCTTTTTTTTATACTTTTTTCTTGACTTCTAGTTATCAAGGAGTTGACATCGAAACCGGGAGTACTTTTCCTCGCATTACCAGGTGTGCAGTAGTTGCAAACATGTATATGAAGGGACTTAGCTGCTCCGGTTGCAGGGGAGCTTGTAGGCCTGGAAACGCCTCTTTAAGCATTTCCGTTTGAACGGCTCCCAGCGCGAGTGCATTAAAAGACCATTGGGTTTCCTGTTCAAATTCGGCATGAAGGCATTCTGTGAGCACATTCATTGCTCCTTTCGCAGAACTGTAAGCCGATAATCCAGCAAATTTCACACTGCCCTGTATACCACCAACCGAACTTATATTCACAATATGTGCCTTTTCAGTGAATTGAGTAAGCAACTTCTGGATCAATAGATAGGGTCCAAAGACATTCAAACCATAGCTTTTGTGTAAATCGGTAATTGAAACTTGCGAAAGCGGCTTGTTAATCAGAGCGCCAGCATTATTTATGAGAATATCAACGGGTAGATTTGGTAATTGAACTTCATCTAATTGCATCAGATCAAGTTTACAGATATGCAGTTGGCCAGGATACTCCTTTATGAGGGGTTCCAATTTATCAATAGCTCTCGTTAAAACAACGACTTGCCAACCGTTCGATAGAAACTTTTCAGTGGTGGCAAAACCAATTCCTCTTGACGCACCCGTGATCCAAACAACCCCCATAATTCGCTGTAATTTTTAGTGTACTATATATATGTATACAAAAACGGCCCAAACTTGTTGTCTGGGCCGTGTAATATTAAAGGTAAAATTGATTTTACACCAACATTGTAACTGGATTCTCCAGGAAACCTTTCACCGACTGTAAGAATGCCGCACCTCCTGCTCCATCCGCCGCTCGATGATCTAAGCTCAATGTTACTTTCATTACATTTCCAGGAACCACTTGTCCGTCTTTTACTACTGGAACCTGCTTGATACCTCCTACTGCAAGAATTCCTGCATCTGGCGGATTAACAATAGCCGTGAATTGTTCTACACCGAACATACCTAAGTTGGAAATAGTAAAGGTATTTCCTTCCCAATCTGAAGGCTGTAGCTTTTTGTCTTTCGCTCTGCCTGCCAAATCTTTAACATTAGCCGAAATAGTGGCCAAAGGCATTTGATCTGCATGACGAAGAACAGGAACTAGCAATCCATCTTCGATAGCTACTGCAACACCGATGTGCACGTGTTGATTTGTTCGAATAAAATCGCCCATCCAAGAACTATTGATCACTGGATGCTTTTTAAGCGCTAAAGCACATGCCTTAACGACGAGGTCATTAAAAGAAATCTTAACCTCACCGCTAGCATTCATGGCTTTACGTGCCGCAATTGCATTGTCCATATCTATGTCCATCGTAACATAGAAATGTGGTGCATTATTTTTACTCTCAGACAAACGGCTTGCAATAACCTTACGCATCTGACTTACTGGCGTATCTGTAAAGCGCTCTACACCGGCAGGAACTGCTGGTGCCACTGCAACACCCGGTTGCGGCGAAGTGTGAATGGCGGGATTGAAACTGTCTATATCTCTTTTAACAATACGACCGTGATCACCACTACCCTTAACCATGGAAAGATCAACGCCTTTCTCAGCCGCTAGTTTGCGAGCTAAAGGAGATGCTTTAATACTTCCGTCAGTTTCTGTCGTTACTGGAGCGGCTGGAGCTTGGGTTGCAACTGGAACAGCCGGCGTTTCTACAACTGCAACGGCCGGAGCAGGTGCTGCAGGCGCCGTTGGCTCCTGAGCCGGAGTCTCTACTTCACCACCTTTTAATGCCTCAACATCTTCACCCTCCTCACCGAGAATGGCTAATACTGTATCAACGGGTGCTGTTTCACCCTCACCCGTACCTATATATAGTAGCTTACCTTCTTGTCCCGGAAAAGCTTCGAATTCCATCGTCGCCTTGTCGGTTTCGATTTCCGCCAACAAATCACCTTCGTTGACAGTATCTCCAATCTGTTTGTGCCATTTCGCTACAACACCTTCAGTCATGGTGTCCGAAAGTCTCGGCATGTTTATTACTATCGCCATCTAGAATTAATTTTTGATGAATGGATAATCTTCTTGAGCGTAAATCCCTTGGTACAGTTCAGAAGCATCAGGGAAATCGCTTTCTTCGGCGAATTTCACACATTCCGCAACCAACTCTTTAACACGCTGGTTTATGGAATTAATTTCTTCCTCTGTAGCCCAATTCTTCTCTTTGATCTTATCCAAACAAAGAGTAATGGGATCTTTCGCCTGGTACTCTGCAACTTCCTCTTTAGTTCTGTACTTCTGAGGATCTGACATTGAGTGTCCTTTATAGCGGTAGGTTCTGATTTCTAATAAAGTAGGTCCGTCCCCGCGACGAGCGCGTTCTGCTGCTTCGTGAACTGCGTCATAAACTGCGATCGGATCCATACCATCTACGGCACGATTTGGCATGTCGTATCCTTCCCCTAATTTATGAATTGGGGTCTGGCCAGCTGTACGCTCGACTGAGGTACCCATGGCATATCCGTTGTTTTCGACACAAAAAACTACAGGTAATTTCCATAACATCGCAAGATTGGCGGTTTCGTGCCATGCACCTTGACGAATTGCTCCATCACCCATGTATGTTAAGGTTACATTTTTACGACCCACATACTTGTCCGCAAAAGCGAGACCCGCACCCAAAGGAATTTGACCGCCGACAATACCGTGACCGCCCCAGAATCCTTTATCCGGCGAAAACATGTGCATTGACCCACCCTTTCCGCGAGAGGTACCTGTTACTTTTCCCATAAGTTCAGCCATAATACGTCTTGGATCTTCACCCAAAGCCATAGGTTGAACGTGGTTTCTGTAAGCGGTAATCATATTATCACCGTCTTCCATAGCATAGGCAGAACCTGCTAGGATAGCTTCTTGACCGTTGTATAAGTGGAGGAAGCCACGGATTTTCTGCTGAATATACAAGGCTGCAGCCATGTCTTCGAACTTTCTCCAGAAGAGCATGTCTTCATACCATTTCAAGTAAGTAGCTTTTGTGATGCGCTTTTTTGCCATTTCTATCGATGTGTTTTGTGGAGCAAAAATAACGCAAAAGCGCACCCAGCAAAACAACTTTGCATATTTAGTTCTGCACTATGAATGAAAAGTTGCGAACCTTTGCTTAATTGACAAAAAGAAGGCTACTGCGCTAAGAATCCATCAATGTTAAATGCCATTGAGAATCGCAACGTGTTCTCTAGAGGGGAACGTGTGGTTGGACTCGCTGGGATTAAATAGGCCATATCTATGGTGAACACCTGGTAGGCAAGACCAAAACCTAAAGTAACATACTGACGATTACCCTTGAGTTTGTGTTCATGCAAGTAGCCTGTGCGCGCAAACAAGAAGTCGTTGTATTTGTACTCCATTCCGAAGTTATAAATATTTTCTTGCATCATTTCTTCGAATCCGCCCGGTTTTGACGCTGGGTTGAAACTTTGGAATACTCCCATTAGTGGTGTGAGCTCGTTATCATCTACCCCAGCAATAATTTCACCGTTAGTCCCTAAAAGTGGCGGTGTTGGGACCAAGAGTCGGTTGATATCGAGATATACTGACAGTTTGTTGTAATCATCTATTTCGAGATGGTAACCACCACCTAGACGAAGGTTTGTAGGTAAGAAATCGGCATTACCGCTCTCTGAATACGCAATTTTAGCACCCAGGTTAGTCATTGCTATTCCTGCAGAGAACGCTTGACGGCGTCCGCCTTTAATATTATTGTAATCGCCTTGGTAATAGAAACCTAAATCCGCCGCCCCGCTTTGTCCTGGTTTTGTTTGCAATCCCTGAACGACCTGACCCTGAGCAATATCAGAGAAGATCCAACGAAGTGCCGTTCCAGCACTCCAATGATCACTTAATTTCAAGGCGTAGGCTACATCAAAGTAAAACTCGTAGGGATTAAAAGTACCCATACTATTGCCTTGCTCGTCCGTAAAGTTGATCTCTCCTAACGAAAAATAACGCAATGAAGCGCTGATCCCTTGACGATCACTTATTGCTTTCGTGTAATTCACGTACGCTAAATCAATGTCAGGTACCAATTTTGACATCCAAGGCGTGTAGGAAAGTGCCATTGAGGCTTTTTTATTTTCTAAGAAAGCTAATTTCGCAGGGTTCCATGCGCTTGAGTTTGCATCCGGCGTGCTTGCGACACCCACATCGCCCATGGCTCCGGCCCTAGAATCCGGGCTCACTAATAAAATGGGAACAGCGGTAGTTACCACATTGTATTTCAAGTCGTTCTGTGCTGAAACCTTAACGGTTGTAGCGAGAATAAGCAGTGCTAAACTGAGTTTTTTCATGTGTAATAGCTTCTTGCAGCGCAAGTTTAACGTATATATATGAGCTTTTCTTGTATTGTGGCCGATTTTCCATCAATTAATCGCGTCCATTCCACTCGCACGGAATAAAATCCGGCCCCAGGAGTTTTACCCGGTTGTTCTGACATGGTAAAGGTAGGCAACTGCGTTTTAGTATCGTTTAGACGCAAGTTTTGAGCACGCTGCCAAACTAATTGGCCCTGATTGTTTGTAACGGAAACTTTTAACTCGCCCTCTTCGCCCCGCTCTTGATGGGTCAATTGGAACTTAACCTGATCCGTAAAAGGGTTAGGGAAAGCCAGTAATTGGTCTAAAATAGGAGTGCTGGGTTCCACAACAACAAACGCGATACTGTCGTAACCCCATTGATTCAAAACATCCCAAGCGCGCAGTGACAAGGTATGCTCACCTAGTGTAAGGTTGTTAAAAGGATAACGTAAAGATCCGCGTGTAAAATCATCCAAATCCGATTCATAATACGCATTCACATTGATTGCCACCCCATCTAATGTCAATGTCATGTTGTGACCTATTCCCAATCCCACAGCGTTGATTCCACTTTCATCGGATAGTAAACCAAGCCCTATGGCATCCGATTCAACAGTATTGCCAGTGGAGAAAGTAGTATCATTCATGAACAACTGGACCTCTGGGCCTTCCGTATCCGTGATAAGACCATCGAAAATTCCACCCATTAATTGTTCGTTTGAAGCCCCCCAAGCGTCCGTCTCAAAATCTGTAGCATAAGCGCTGATTTTGGGTGGGCCGTAACTCAGGTTGATGTCCAAAGGAACTCTAAAGGCCACGGTATACTTCCCGTTCACCACACTCGCTTGGCCTTTAAAAACGGTATTGTTCTGCGTGGTAAAATTAAAAGGCGTTCCACTCTGATCGTTCACTTTAGTTTGTTGCATTTGTGGCTTATCGAATACGGTCACCCATGCTTTTCCGTTGAAATTGTTCAATAGCGCTCCGCTTTGTACATCTCGCACACTGCCTTGAATTTGCACCCACGAAAGGGCCTTCAAAGTATCTTGAAAATCTGACCATGCCATACCGTTGAGGGTATCGAAAATCATTTGATGTTTTGGACGTGCTAGCGGCAATGCAGCATCACCGATGAGTGAAAACTTTATTTTATCCCCACTATTATTATTGTTTTTCGTTTCTCGGAGAACATCGCCTAATCTAGGGTTATCCAATTGCATCATTTCCTCATTCAAAAGAGCATTTAATGCATACGTACTATTGGTTGCAAAAACACTCCGCGTTGTCGAAAACAACCCAATGGCTCCACCGCTTGGATTCAGGAACAATTGCTCACCAGCACTGATGCGCAACGGGTCATCGAATCGCGTGAATTCACAAGTAATAGTAGTAACGACCGGCTGCTTCGAGGTATTATTCCATCCGTTAATGTCTTCCAATTGTAAAATACGTTCAGTAGTCCATCCAACCTCTCCACCATGGCCAACAAATGAAACTGCTAGAGCGCCCTGCTCTACTTCGTCGATTAAGGCTTCACGAGCTTCGGGATAACGCTGAGAACCAGGCTTAGTATCCTGTAGGTAGGCATCGGAGTAGATTTTAATTTGGTTCAACTCTGCTCTAGTAGTATCCAAAGTTTTTGCTAATCGGTCTTGGTAAACAGCAAATTCCTTTTCCCAAGGTTCATCTGCATCATCCACCACAAAAATACCACGGGCACGCCAAGGTCCGAAACGGTCCGCACCTTGCATGTAATTTGCAATTTTCGCAACTGCCTCTTCTGCCTCACTTACCGTTCGTACTGGAATTCTACCAATACCGATATCTAGATCGTCCAAAAACCAATTCACACTCTCCCCGGAATCCAAATACCCGTAAAAGTCATCCGTGATGTAGGAAGTGATCAGTGAGAAACTAGCATTGGTGTGGTAGGTGGGCACCAAATTTGATTTTGCACCTGGCAGTATGCCCTTGTAGTCATAGGATGCATCGCCGAATAATGTGAGATATTTAAGTGAATTGTAATCAGCATATGCCTTTACAAGGAATTTTCTAATGGCACCAATATCGGGGTTTCCCGTATTCATTACATCATATATGTAGTCAAGCGAGACCACTTCAGAAGTAACGCCTGATGCGCGTTCCAGTTCCGCAAGATCGTTAGCGGCATCTAGCAAAGAATCGGTAGTAATAACGATACTTTCAATTCCATTTAAATCTGAATAAGTCGCGGTCTGAATATCGTTGAGGTTTACTTGCTCATCTACAATAAAGGCAAGGGGCTCATCACAATCGCCTATCTTGTACGTACGAGGTTGGTCTTCATGCGAATACCACCTTTGTCTAGTTTGATCTGGACCCAATGAAGTTACAATAGCTGGTTCAATCAGTGTCGAAATTTGCTTGTTTTCAATACCGAAAATCCTTAAACAACTGCTCCCTTCGACTTCGAAATGGGAGTAATTACCTGCACCTCTAGGATGATTAACCATGAATTGGTTGGGATACACCTCTTCTTCCGACGTTTCCCAATCCACTATCATTTCATCCAGCCACATAGCTGCTGCATTGTCGCCTAATTTATCATAGGTAATGGTAAGCGTTGTGCTTTGATCGGCAGTGAAATCCACTGTGAGTAGCTTTTCTTGGACATAATTACTCACCGAACCTGTTTGAACAGCTGGAAAGGCTACAGTTTCGCTTTGTGAACCATACTGCACAGTCAGTTTCGTGTTACTCGTGCTCGAGCGCGCGACTGCTTTAATTTGCACTTTTATGTTACTTCCTGGCAGCGGACGATTGGCACTGGAAGTACTCAATGTAGTTCGACCACTAAAATCATAAACTCGCGTTGTAGTGAAATCGAACAATTCACCCATCCATTTACGCCCAGTTCCAACTAAATTATACATGGCTGTATCGTAGACCCATGTCGCTTTTGCATTCAATGCTCTGCTACTGTCTTGCTTCGCAACTGCTTCTAGAGGAATGCCCTGGTATGCTGTATTTCCTCCACTAACTAAAAAATATTTCCGATCGCTAAACGGGTTAGGCACGTAGGATGAGCTGCCTAGAATCGGATCATAGCTCATGTTGTAATTCGGCGGTATGTAGAACCAGAATTCTGTATCATCATCGATAATAGAGTCGGAATCAAAGACGTGATAAGGGATAGAAAAATCGTTGTTCATAGGCTCACTCGCGCTATTTTGAGGCGAGAGGTTACCTTCAAGGCGACAACGAATTTCAAGCGATTGGTTACTAGACGCTACGGTGAGAATGCCCAAATCTAAAATTTCGCTACCACTGAGCATGTACAATCCAGAAGACTCTTCTCCCCAAGTTTTCGGGGCGGAAATTCGGTGATTCAACGTTTTAAAACGAACATAAGTACCCGCATCAAAAGACATCTGGCCCGCGACCAAAACGGGGTACAAAATGATACCAAAAAGTGCTATGATTTTTTTCACTCCGACAAATCTAATGTGTAAAAGATAACAAATGGCCTAAAAAAAGCGTTTAAAGAGGAACGTCAAGCAAGTGCAAAACGTACTTTTTTTGCTTATACTTGTTCCTTGAAAACATAGGTTAATCCATGAACGCAGTAAAAACGCGCATACTAACATTGGCTACAGGCTTGATTTTTAGCACTTTGAGCTTTGCTCAAGATGCTCATTTCAGCCAGTATTATGCCAATCCTATCTATCTAAATCCAGCATTTGCAGGTCTAGAAAGATGTCCTACCGTACACAGTAACTACAGAAATCAGTATCCTGAACTCGGAGTCTACCAGTCTTACTCTGCCTCTTACGACCAATATGTCGATAAATTAAATGGTGGTGTTGCCATCATGGCACTGAAAGATGATGCCGGAAATGGTGCCTTAAATCTTACTGAGGTAAGCGGGGTGTACAGCTACCATTTAGAAGTAAATCGCAACTTCACTCTGCTTAGTGGTTTTCAAGCCACCTTCCGTCAACGGACGTTGGATTGGAATCAATTTACCTTCCCCGATATGATTGATCCTTTTTATGGATTTGTCTTACCAACGAGCGAAGTAGCTCCAGGCAACAACTACAACAATCACCTTGACCTTAGTTTTGGTATGCTCGGATTTACAGAGCGCTGGTACATAGGAGTTGTAGGTCATCACCTCACTGAGCCAAACGAAGCTTTTTTAAGTCAAAGTCGTCTTCCTTTAAAATTGACCGCACACGCCGGTGCAAATATTCCTTTGGGCAGAAAACGTTTACACAATAGTCTTCAGTCGTACATCGTTCCTAATGTGGTGTATCAACAACAAGGTGCTGCTTCACAACTCACTGCAGGTGTTAGTTTTGCCCGTGGACCGTTGGCGGGTGGTTTAGCCCTTCGTCAAGGAAGCTTCAATCCAGATGCTGTGATCTTCATTTTGGGGATTACGCCTCCTGATTTGCCATGGACTTTCGGTTACAGCTATGACTATACCATAAGTGACTTAACCAACACCCTGGGTGGCGCACACGAAGTAAGTATGGGGTATAAATTCCCTTGCCGTTCGCGCCGCAGCAAACTCAAAGCACTCAAGTGCCCTAAATTCTAAGAAGCCTAACAACTGTTTATTATATGAATAAGTTTATCCAGTTTTCAATTGCCACTATCTCAGCTGCGCTTCTCGCCAGTTGCGCGGGTCCTGAATCTAATTCTACGGGCTGGGCAATCAATAACAAAAACAACGGTGGATTTCAAGCGAATCTAAAGTATCAAGGACAAGAAACAGGACCAGGTCTTGTATTCGTTGAAGGTGGTACGTTTATGATGGGTCAAGTCGAAGAAGACTTTATCAAGGATTGGAACAATGTTCCACGTCGCGTAACTGTGAGTTCGTTCTACATGGATGAAAATGAGGTTACCAATCTCGATTATCGCGAATACCTCTACTGGTTGCGTCGTGTTTACGATTACGACTACTACCCAGAAATTTACCGTTCTGCCCTTCCAGACACATTGGTATGGAGAGATAAATTAGCATACAACGATAATTTCGTAGAAAACTACCTTCGTCACCCTGCATACAATTACTACCCTGTGGTAGGTGTAAATTGGTTGCAAGCCCAGCGCTATTGTTCATGGAGAACAGATCGTGTCAACGAAGCGATCTTAATCCAGGAAGGTATTCTTAGAGAATTACCGGAACAAATGGATGCGGACCACTTCAATACTGAAGTATATCTCTATAAGCAGGAGTATGTGGCTCAGAACAAAAAAGGTCTGAAAGATCTTAACCCTAACTCTGCTTTCGGAAAAGAAGGTCGTCCAGCACGTATTGAAGACGGGATCGTTCTTCCAAAGTATCGTCTCCCGACCGAAGCAGAATGGGAGTATGCCGCATATGCAGATGGAGGTAAGCGTATCTACAACCGTGTAGCTGACAAAAACAAATACACTTGGAATGGTAGCGCAACGCGTAACCCAGAGAAACAAGACCGTGGAGATATCCTCGCCAACTATAAAAGGGGTCGTGGAGATAATATGGGTACATCAGGCTGGTTGAATGACCAAGCAGACGTCACCATGCAGGTTCGTTTCTACCCTCCAAACGACTTTGGTCTTTATGATATGGCTGGTAATGTTGCCGAATGGGTTTTAGACATCTACCGCCCTGTGAGCTCTTACGACGTAACTGATTTCCGTGCCTTCCGTGGTAATGAATTCAAAACGTACGATAAAAACTACCAAGACATTGGGTCTTTAGAGGTTTTACAAGATCCGCAAAAAGAAGTTCGTAACGGTGACACTGTTATCGTTCGTCTACCGGGACAACTTCCCGTGCGTTCAGTTACTGTAGAAGAAAATGTAAAACGTCGTAACTACCAAAAAGGAGATTACCGCGATTACGTCGATGGTGATAATGAAAGTTCAATGAACTATGAAAACCCTGTAGAAGAGGGTGAAGCGGCCATGTACGATTATGGCAATAAAACGCTCATTGGCAACACTACTCGCGTTTACAAAGGCGGTAGCTGGAAAGACCGTGCATACTGGTTAAGCCCAGGTACGCGTCGTTACCTTGAAGAAGACCAGAGCACGGATTACATCGGTTTCCGTTGTGCTATGGATCGCGTTGGTTTCCAAAACGAAAGTAGTGGCAGAACAAAACGCCCGGCAAAAGTAAAACGTCATAACTTCAAACGTTACAAAATGTAATTTGGATTACGTTAAGAATTTTAAAGCCCCACCTTCGAGTGGGGCTTTTTTGTACCCTAACTTTCCGTAACAGAACAACCTTATACTATGCGAGTATTTGAAGCTTTTCTTTCCTGTGGCAGCGTATGCACCGATACACGATCTATTGTGCCCGGAAGTGTATTCTTTGCACTTAAAGGTGCCTCGTTCAATGGAAACACTTTTGCACTACAAGCACTCGAGGCAGGCGCCACTTTCGCTGTTGTAGACGAAAACGTAGGTGACGATGAACGCCTGATTAAAGTAAGTGACGTGCTCACCGCACTGCAACAATGTGCGCTTGAATACCGACGTCATTTGAACATACCAACGATCGGACTAACAGGCAGTAATGGCAAGACCACCACAAAAGAATTGTTCCTTGCCGTACTTCGAACGAAGTATGCTGTCCATGCTACAAAAGGCAACTTCAACAACCATATTGGTGTACCGCTAACGATACTCAACGCTCCAAAAGAAACAGAGATCCTCATCGTTGAGATGGGCGCCAATCATCAAAAAGAAATTGGAGAACTGGCGTCTATTACTGAGCCCACTTTAGGATATATTACCAATTACGGAAAGGCGCACCTAGATGGATTTGGCGGTGTAGAGGGAATAATAAAAGGTAAAAGCGAACTGTATGATTTCATCGCACAGACTGCAGAAGGCATCGCCTTAGTGAATGCGGACGATGCGATCCAACTAGAAAAAAGTACAGCTTGTCGTCGAACCACCTTTGGAAAAACCAAAGCGCAATTTACCTACGCCTCAGCCGAGAAAGATGAATTTGCAGGTATCCTGTTTTCAACAGCTGCGGCATCCTATACTATTCAAAGTAACCTAAGTGGTTCGTTCAATTGTACGAATCTGGCAGCAGCAGTAGCAGTGGGACGACACTTTGATGTCCCCGCTCTTTCCATCGTGCAGGCTTTGAACGACTATGTGCCTACTATGAATAGAGTTGAATGGCGAAAAACGGCCTCGAATCGGGTTTTATTGGATGCCTACAATGCGAACCCTACGAGCATGTCACTCTCCATTGAAAATTTTGCTAAATGGCATAAGGACGGCTGGTTGGTACTGGGTGATATGTTTGAGCTAGGTAAAGAAAGCGCAATAGAACACCAAGCTATAGTGGAATTGGTACAACGGACAAACATGAAAGAGCGCTGCATCCTAGTAGGAAAACACTTTGGCAGTACCAGCTGGCAGGGTTTGCAATTCGCAACAACGAGAGAATTAGAAACGTATTGGATAGAAAACGGCGCCCCGAAGGACGCCGCTATTTTATTGAAAGGCTCACGAGGAATCGCGCTTGAGCAACTCCTTCCCTTACTTTAATTAAGAATTCTTAATCATATCGCGCGAGATCACGATGCGTTGTATCTCTGAAGTACCTTCATAAATCTGAGTGATTTTCGCATCGCGCATCAAACGCTCTACATGGTATTCTTTTACGAATCCATAACCACCGTGCACTTGAACGGCTTCTGTAGAGACCCACATTGCAGCTTCTGATGCAGCCAATTTTGCCATCGCACTCTCTTTATCATAGGCCATGCTCTGATCCTTCAACCAAGCGGCTTTATAAACCAACATTCTTGCCTGCTCAATCTTCATCTCCATATCCGCCAATTTGAAGGCTATGGCTTGATGTTCGTGAATAGGTTTTCCAAAAGTGGTACGTTC
>Ga0228655_1000551_pt1 | contig 13179 bp, 10 predicted proteins | sample 67DmetaG_FD_182742 | JGI IMG/M metagenome (GOLD analysis project Ga0228655, IMG submission 182742) | Seawater microbial communities from Monterey Bay, California, United States - 67D | ecosystem: Environmental > Aquatic > Marine > Coastal | place: USA: California | collected 2016-11-15
TTTCAATGAGCGGGTGATTTTCAGAGAGCTGTTCCCGCGCGGGCTTACCTTGCTTGATCTTAAAGATACCGGGGTGCGGCAGTTGAATATGTCAAATATTGCCGCCCGCCAAGAATTGCGCGATCTGCTTAAAACGCTAGAGCTTCCCGAAGTTGAGCTTAATTTTTAGCGGCTTTGATCGCCTCAGCTAGCGGCCTAAATCAGTAAATCCGCGCAATCCGACTGTAGCGCGCTATCTCACGATCAAACCTATTCGATGCGCCGGAAAGGAAAATATCGCATGACGAAATTCGCGCCGCCGCGCCAAGAGCTGATATTTAGGTTGGTTCTATCCATCCTCGCGCTCGCGCTGCTTGTCTTTGCGCTGAGCCAACGCAGCGTCAGTTCAGCCGCCGGAGTAGAAATGGTCGCCGCCGCGGTGCTTTTCTTTGGAGGCACCATCGGCTGGACCCTGTGGCGATTGTTTAAAAGCAAAACTACGTTCAACAAACGCTCTGAAAGCCGCAGCTCTGCGTCAGACCGCTCATCGCAGCCATAACGTTAGAACGCGGTTGAGCTGCGCGTGGTGACTGCGCGCGGATCCGTTTGCACATCCAATATCGCGGGGGCATGCGCCGCACGGGCCGCGGCAAACGCATCGGCAAATTGGTCCGTCTTGGTGATCGTTGCGCCAAACCCTCCATAGGAGCGGGCCAGAGCCGCAAAATCTGGATTGCGGATATCTGTTCCTGAAGGGCGGTCAGGATATGTCTTTTGCTGGTGCATTCGAATGGTTCCATAAACACCGTTATTCACCACAATCACGATAATATTGGCGCCGTATTGAACCGCCGTTCCAAACTCTTGCATGCTCATTTGAAAACACCCATCGCCGGCAAGGCACACAACCGCGCGCTCCGGATGTGCTAATTTTGCCGAAACCGCCGCGGGCAGCCCATATCCCATGCTTCCAGAAGTGGGCGCAAGTTGCGTGCGATAGGCTTTGTAGCAGAAATAACGGTGCAGCCAGCCTGCGTAATTGCCCGCCCCATTGGTTAAAATAGCATCGTCTGAAAGCGTTGCAGAAAGATGCAAGATCACCTGCTCTAATTGCACAGCCCCCGGGGTTGCGGATGGGGCTTGCCACGCCTGATAGGCCTTATGCTCGGGGCTGGCCTGCGATGCAACAGGCACCGCAGGCAAGGTTTTAAGCGCCTGCGCCAAGAATTGAGATGCCGTACAAGCAAAGCCCAAATGGGGGCGATACACGCGCCCAATCTCATTGGCATCGCTGTGGATATGGATCATGGTTTGGCTTGGATTTGGGATGTCTAACAGCCCATATCCGCCCGTTGTCATCTCGCCCATGCGCGCCCCCAGCACCAGGAGGCAATCCGCGCTTTGCACCCGGCTTAGCAAAGCGGGATTAGGGGCAATTCCCAAATCACCAGCATAATTGGGGTGCCGGTTGTCAATGTAATCTTGGCATCGAAAAGATGTGGCCACGGGCAGATGAAGCGCTGCGGCAAAGCGGGCCAGATCCTTGGCGGCTTTTGCGCTCCACGCGCCGCCCCCGGCGATAAGGATTGGGTTTTCTGCCCCCTGCAGCTGTGTCAGCACCTTTTGCACAGAGGCCTCTGAGACATCCTGGCAGGCAGGTTGCGCCGGCTTTGCATCCAACACGTCACACTGCTGCGCCAGCATATCCTCGGGCAAGGCCAACACGACCGGGCCGGGTCGCCCCGAAACGGCCATGTGAAATGCCCGGCTGATATATTCAGGAATCCGATCAACGCGATCAATTTCGGCAACCCATTTGGCAAGCGGCGCGAACATCTGCCGATAATCAACTTCTTGAAAGGCTTCCCGATCACGCTGATCGCTGGCCACCTGGCCCACGAATAAGATCATCGGCGTGCTATCTTGCAACGCGATATGCACCCCAGCGGATGCATTTGTTGCGCCCGGACCCCGCGTAACAAAGGCCACGCCCGGCTTGCCGGTTAACTTGCCATGGGCTTCTGCCATTATCGCCACGCCGCCTTCTTGACGCCCGATGATCGTTTCAATGCCGCTCTCAAACAATCCGTCCAGCGCTGCTAGATAGCTTTCCCCAGGCAAACAAAACACCCGGTCTACGCCTTGAATTTTTAACTGGTCGATCAGGATTTGGCCGCCGTGACGCATTTTTCTATTCTCCAAGCGATGGCTCAAAACGGATGCGACACCCGTGCAAACCAATCAAATATCAAGCCGCCCGCAACCCAAGCAATGCGCGCGCCTCGTGCACGGTGGCAGGCTTGCGATCGAAGCGCGTGCAAAGATCAACTGCGCGCGCAACAAGCGCAGCATTTGAGGGCGCTAAGGTTGAACGATCAAGTTTGATATTATCTTCCAACCCAGTACGCACATGTCCACCCGCGGCAATCGACCATTCATTGACAACGATTTGCTGCGCCCCGATACCGGCCGCGCACCATTCAACATCCGGCATCAAACGCTCTACCGTTTTTATATAATAGTCAAAAACGTCTTTCTCCGCAGGCATTGCATTCTTTACCCCCATCACGAATTGCACATAGGGCTTCGCCGCGAGGCGGCCATCGGCCAACATCTTCGCCGTTTGATACAAATGAGACAAATCGAAAGCTTCTATCTCTGGTTTAATATCATATGCGAGCATTTCACTGGAGAGCCAATCGATCAAATCCGGAGGGTTTTCATAAACCCGCGTCGGAAAATTATTCGAGCCCACTGTCAGTGACGCCATATCAGGGCGCAGCGGCAACATCCCACCACGCTCCTGCCCCGCACCAGAGCGGCCTCCGGTTGACAATTGAACAATCATGCCGGGGCAATGGGTTTTTATACCCTCCATCAACAGCGCAAACCGGCCCGGATCCGAGCTTGGCGTTCCATCGGGCAAACGCACATGGCAATGCGCGATACTTGCGCCCAATTCAAAAGCCGCTTGCGTGCTTTCCACTTGTTCTTCGATGGAAATAGGCACAGCCGGATTGTCAGATTTCTTTGGCACTGAACCCGTAATCGCAACACAAATTATGCAGGGCTTACTCATCGATTACTCTTTCTTTGCTCGCGAAAATTCAATATCAAACCTACGATTTTAAGCAAGTAATCATCCAAGGATATCCAAATTTAACATGCCGCGTTGCGTAATACGATTAACGAAATGATTGACCTTTTAAAGCAAAAGGTCGGCGCGCAGACTTCCGCTTTTATCGCGAATACAGGTCGCATCTCTGCGCTTCAATAGCCATAAACGCAGCCGCGCCTAGCAAACAGGCTCTAAACAAAAGCGTAGTTGGGAGGCGATGGGGTCTCTATGAGCGGCCTACGCTTAGTGCGTCCACTCGCCGCGCCGCGTCGTGGCAAAATTCTCGCCATACCCACCCGCGCGAATATTGGCCTTGCGAGTCTTGGGTTCGATCACTTCATAGGCCAAAGCTTTTTGCTTGGCATACTGGATAGCAGCCTCTTTATTCTCAAACCGCAAAGTAACCTGCGATTGCGTATCCGCGCTAGATGTCCAGCCCATCAAGGGGTCAACTTCCCGCGCCGAGGATTGCGTATATTCAAGGACCCAGTCATGTGTGCGGGCAAGCCCGGAGGACATCGCCGTTTTAGCTGGTTTGAAAATACGTGCAGACATTCATGTTCTCCTAAAAAACCCCTGTCTTATGCGTGATTTTCATCGGGTAAACAAGCAAAAGATCCGTCCAATTTTACCCCGTAGCGTACGCGTTTTAAAAAAAACCAGAATCACTCAGTTTTATAGATGACGCTTTCCAAACCGCTTTGACCTTTGGGCCGGCGGGCCTATTGTTAGAAGGCAAGTGAAGGAACCTCTTTTATGACCCAAGACCAGATTGGACAGATCCGCGGCGAGGTGAAAAACCGCCCCAAGCTTGAAGGGGGGAAGCGGTTCGAAATGATGTCAGAATTTTCGGAGGCGGGGGATCAACCTACCGCAATCCGCGAACTGACGGCGGGCATTCAAGGACAAGAGCGCGATCAGGTTCTACTGGGCGCAACAGGCACCGGTAAAACCTTTACTATGGCCCGTTTAATCGAAGAAACCCAACGGCCTGCGATTATTCTGGCGCCCAATAAAACGCTTGCAGCGCAGCTTTATGGAGAGTTTAAAAGCTTTTTTCCCGACAATTCAGTCGAATATTTCGTCAGCTTTTATGATTATTATCAACCCGAAGCCTATGTCGCGCGCTCGGATACCTATATCGAAAAAGAAAGCCAAATAAACGAGCAGATTGACAGAATGCGCCATTCTGCAACCCGCGCTTTACTAGAAAGGGATGACGTTATCATCGTGGCTTCGGTATCGTGTATCTATGGGATTGGGTCGGTCGAAACCTATGGCGCGATGACGCAAGATCTCAAAGCCGGTGAAAATTACAATCAACGCCAAGTGATGGCGGACCTTGTTGCGCAGCAATATAAGCGCAATGATCAAGCCTTCCAACGCGGATCCTTTCGCGTCAGAGGGGACAGTTTGGAAATATTTCCAGCGCATCTCGAAGACCGCGCCTGGCGGTTATCTTTTTTTGGTGATGAGCTTGAAAATATCACCGAGTTTGATCCGCTGACCGGTGAAAAAACCAATTCTTTTGAGCAGATCCGGATCTACGCCAATTCGCATTACGTAACCCCGAAACCCACCATGCAGCAGGCCTTGATCAGCATCAAAACCGAGCTGCGCCAGCGCCTTGATCAATTGGTCAATGAAGGCAAATTGCTCGAAGCCCAGCGTTTAGAGCAAAGAACCAATTTTGACCTCGAAATGCTGGAAGCCACTGGTGTGTGCAACGGCATCGAAAATTACTCACGCTATTTGACGGGGCGTGCGCCGGGCGAGCCTCCCCCCACTTTGTTTGAGTTTATACCCGATAATGCAATCGTCTTTGCCGATGAAAGCCATGTCAGCGTGCCTCAGATTGGCGCGATGTATAAGGGCGATTATCGGCGCAAATTTACGCTGGCAGAACATGGGTTTCGACTGCCCTCTTGCATGGATAACAGGCCGCTTAAATTTGAAGAATGGAACGCGATGCGGCCGCAAACCATCTATGTTTCAGCCACCCCTGCCTCTTGGGAGCTTGAGCAAACAGGGGGCGTGTTTGTCGAGCAAATTATTCGCCCCACCGGGTTGGTTGATCCCAATATTGAAATCCGCCCCGTTGAGATGCAAGTGGATGATTTACTGGATGAAGTGCGCAAGGTCACGGTTGATGGGTTTCGCACATTGGTCACCACGCTGACCAAGCGCATGGCCGAAGATCTGACCGAATACATGCATGAACAAGGCATAAAAGTGCGCTATATGCATTCGGATATCGACACGATTGAGCGTATTGAAATTCTGCGCGATTTGCGGTTGGGTGCCTTTGATGTTTTGATCGGAATTAATCTGCTGCGCGAAGGGCTCGATATTCCCGAATGCGGGCTGGTGGCAATCTTAGATGCAGATAAAGAAGGGTTCTTACGCTCGGAAACCTCACTGGTTCAAACCATTGGCCGCGCCGCGCGCAACGCGCAAGGTCGCGTGATTATGTATGCAGATAGAATTACTGGCAGCATGGAGCGCGCCTTGGCTGAAACCGATCGCCGCCGAGAAAAGCAAGTGGCGTATAACACCACCCATGGCATCACGCCTCAAACCATAAAAAAGAATGTCGAAGATATTCTGTCAGGGCTTTATAAAGGCGATACGGATCAATCACGCGTCACCGCGCAAATTGACTCGCCTTTGGCCGGGGGTAATCTGCAAACTGTTTTGGAGGGTTTGCGCAACGATATGCGAAAGGCCGCCGAGAATCTTGAATTTGAAGAGGCAGCCCGGTTGCGGGATGAGGTGAAACGTTTAGAGGCGGTTGATCTGGCAATTGCCGATGATCCGCTGGCCCGCCAATCTGCGGTTGAGGCCGCCGGCGAAGCCGCTGTAAAATCGCGAGGCCGGTCAAAAGCTGGGCGCGGGGGTACCCGCACCTATCGCGGCCAGGCGCAACGCAAAGCCTAAGCCAGCGTTGCAAGTGGCATTTCTTCACGGAGTTGGAATTGATGGTAAGGCTTTTAGATACTGGGCAATCGCCAATCGATCCTCGGGGCTCAACTTGGCAAGATTATCCACCACTTTGGCCATAGATCCCCCCACAACGTCGAAATCAGGCGTCAAACCGCTTTCAAGGTAATCGGCAATGTCTTCAAGGCGCCACTTTAAAGCTGCCGGCGTTATATTGGGAATACGTCCCGTACCAGAGGGGTTATTTGCCCCAGCTAACCATTGCCCGCGCTTCAAGCCGCCCAGCGCGTTGCGCGCCGTATGACATTGCGCGCAATGGCCCAAAGCTTCAACCAAATACCGTCCACGTTCTTGCCCAGCATCCAATGGGGATTTCAGATGCCAATCTGGCTCTGCAACAAATAGTTTCCACAGCCCAACAAACCGCCTGAAACCAAAGGGAAATTGCAACTCATGGGGGGCTGACACCGTTTCAACAGCAGGCAGGCCTTGCCAGAACATCCAAAGGTCGGAAACATCTTGCAGCGTCATATGCTGGTAGGCAGTATAAGGAAAAGCCGGGAAATAATGCTCCCCCATGGGGGATATTCCGCGGCGAATTGCAGTTTCGAAATCCGTAAAATCCCAACGGCCGACCCCGAAATTTTGTGACATTGAAATATTTGGCGCCCGAAACACGCCATAGGGCGTGACAAAGCTTTGCCCGCCCCCCAATTGCAATGCAGCCTCACTGGCCACGCTTGGTGTGCTGTGACAACTCCCACAACCAGAAGCATAAAAAACCGCTGCGCCGCGCTCCGCATCGCTTGGCAGCTGCGTTATGTCTGAGCCTTGCACCGCAGGCGGCATCAATAACACAAGCGCGCCGAAACCTGCGATAAAGCCCAAAAGCACTGATATAAACACCAGCCGCGTCAGCACTGCAGATGTGACCTTAGGACCATTTTGCCGCTTCCTTTCAACCCGCACCACCCCGATTCTGTCCAATCTTAGGCTTTATTCTTGACAAAACCGCGCTTGCGTCGCGACAGTCCTACTACAGCAAATCGACATCTCCAAGACAGGTGAGTGATATGTCACACTTATATGAAATCAAAGAACTGCCGGATATGGAAATTTTCATGCCAGATGGCTGCCGGCTTTCGGCGCGGGTTTGGATGCCTGAAAATGCCCAACAGCATCCAGTGCCCGCCATCTTGGAATTTCTTCCCTACCGAAAGCGCGATGGCACAACCGCGCGCGACTGCCTGACTCATCCCTATTTTGCAAAGCATGGCTATGCCTGTATTCGCGTGGATATGCGCGGCAATGGCGATAGCGAAGGCGTAATGGAAGATGAATATACCCAGCAAGAACTAGAAGATGCCGTCGCCACCATCAACTGGCTGGCCACCCAAAACTGGTGCAGCGGCGAGGTGGGAATGATGGGTATCAGCTGGGGCGGCTTCAATGCATTGCAAGTCGCCGCCCTGCAGCCAAAGGCGCTGAAAGCGATCATCACCTTATGCTCAACCGTCGATCGATATGCGGATGATATTCATTACAAAGGGGGCTGTTTGCTGAATGAAAACCTAGGATGGGGCGCCACAATGTGGGCCTATTCTTCGCGCCCGCCCGATCCTGCTTTGGTGGGTGATGCCTGGCGTAAGCTGTGGCTCGAGCGGCTTGAGGCTGAACCGTTTCTGCCCATCACTTGGTTGCGCCATCAAAACCGCGATGCCTATTGGCGACATGGCTCAATCTGTGAAAACTATTCTGCGGTTAAAGCAGCGACCCTAGCGATAGGGGGGTGGGGCGATGCCTATAAGAATGCCGTGTCGCATCTGGTGGAAAATTTGCGCGCCCCGGTGAAAGGCATCGTGGGCCCCTGGGTGCATAAATATCCGCATTTTGCAGTGCCCGAACCGCGGATTGGCTTCTTGCAAGAGGCCTTGCGCTGGTGGGATCATTGGTTGAAAAATTGTGATCAAAACATCGAACAAGATCCAGATTACACCGTCTATCTTATGGAAGGCGTGCGTCCAAAAACCTGGTATGAAAGCCGCGCCGGCCACTGGATCGCGGAAACAAATTGGCCCAATAGCTTGCAACATCACACCTTGCATCTACAATCTGATCATCGCTTGGGTATGAACGCTGCCAAGCTGTCAGAAGTGGTAAAATCCCCCCAAACCTGCGGCGCCGCATCCGGGGAATATTGCGCCATCTGGTTGGGCCCAGAAATGCCGGGGGACCAACGCGGCGATGATGCTTTTTCAGCCTGTTTTACGTCAGAGCCCCTGCAAGAGCAGATGGATATTGTCGGGGCTCCTAAGCTTCAGCTGCGCCTGAGCTCTGACAAACCCGCTGCGCAGATCGCGGTGCGTTTGAACCATATTCATCCCGATGGCGCGGCAACCCGCATCACCTATGGTGTATTGAACCTGGCCCACCGAAACGGCCATGAGAAATCTGAGGCCTTAATTCCTGGCACGGATATAGATATTGAACTGGCTTTGGATCAAATTGCCTATCGCGTGCCCAAGGGTCATACCATCCGCGTGGCCATTTCAACCAGCTACTGGCCGCTCTTATGGCCCGTAGCAGAGGCCGCTGAAATCACCTTGAAAGGCGGAGCTTTGGACCTGCCCCTGCGCAAAAGCGGCGATGCAGATGAACGTCAGTTTTTAACACCTGAAACCGCAGACCCTTGGAGGATCGCGCAGCTGCGCGCACCCAAAAATAGCCGCCGGCACATCACGAATATGGAAACGGGTGAGGTCACTTTGGAAATTATTGATGATTTTGGCAGCGCCCGCGATCTTGAGCATGGCTTAATCCATGGCAGCATCGCGCGTGAATGGTGGACGATCCACCCCGATGATCCGCTTTGCGCCAGCGCCCGCACGCATTGGACCTGCGAAAACAGCCGTGAGGGCTGGGTAACGCGCACAGAAACCTTTGCAAATATGACATCGGATCTGAGGCATTTTCACCTAACCGCACGGCTGGAAGCCTATGAAAATGAACAATTGATCTTTGAAAAAGACCTATCGGAAAGCCTGCCCCGAGATCTGCGTTAAAACGGCCCTGGGCTTGGCATTTTTTAGCTTGCGGTCTCGGCCCGTTGCCGCGACAGATTGGTCAGCCAATCTGGGTCCATTTCAGGCACGGATGACAACAGCAAATTTGTATAGTCGGGATGCGGCGGTTGAAACACATCGGATTTTAGGCCTTGTTCGACCACTTCACCCTGATTCATCACCACCACTTGATCCGCGATGGCTTTCACCGTTGAAATATCATGCGTGATGAACAAATAGGTTAGGCCAAGCTCATCTTGAAGCCGCAGCAACAGCTTTAAAATACCTTCTTGCACGATCTGATCCAAGGCTGAGGTAACTTCATCGCAAATCACAAATTCGGGTTCTGCAGCCAGCGCCCGCGCGATACAAATCCGTTGCTTCTGCCCCCCCGATAATTCACCCGGCAAACGCGCCAGAAAGCTTGCATCCAGCTCGATCATCTCAAGCAATTCAACGATGCGCGCCTCTTTTTTTTCACCGCGCATGCCAAGATAAAACTCTAACGGCCTACCAATAATATCGCGCACCGTTTGCCGCGGGTTCATCGCCGTATCAGCCATTTGATAAATCATCTGAATACGGCGCTTTTGATCTTTGCTGCGCTCAGACAGCTTTTTGGGCAGAGCCTCGCCATTAAACTCTATGCTGCCTGCAAGCTGGGGCAGCAATCCAGTGATCACCCGCGCCGTCGTTGATTTGCCCGAACCGGATTCGCCCACCACAGCAACGGTTGAACCGCGGGGCACCTCGATATCCACTTGGTGCAGAACCTTTACCGTTCCATAACTGGCATCAATTCCTTTTAAAGACAGCAACGTATCGCTTGGTTTTTGAATTGGCTTCTCCAGCGCCCGTACGGACCATAGCGATTTTGTATAAGCCTCTTTGGGATCGTTTAACATCACCCGCGTGCTCGCCTCTTCCACCTCTTCGCCATAGCGCAGCACTTTGATCACATCCGCCATTTGCGCCACCACGGCCAAATCATGCGTGATGTAAATAGCCGCAGTGTTGAACTCTTCAACAATCGCTCGCATCGAAGATAAAACTTCTACTTGCGTGGTGACGTCAAGCGCCGTTGTCGGTTCGTCAAACACGATCAAATCAGGGCGCGGCGACATCGCCATAGCCGTCATCACGCGCTGCAATTGACCACCGGAAACCTGGTGTGGATATCGATCCCCAATATGATCAGGATCGGGTAAATTTAACGCCCCATATAAGGTTTTCGCATCTGAATGTGCTTCTGCGCGCGGCTTAATCTTCGCGCGAATGGTCGAGGCGGTTGTTTGGTCAAGCAAGCGATGCGCAGGATTGAAGGAGGCGGCGGCAGATTGTGCAACATAGGTCATTCGGTTGCCCCAAAGCCCGCGCTTTTCACTTTCAGACAGCTGCGCAAGATCAGACCCGTCAAAAAGAATTTCACCCCCCGTGATGCGGCATCCCGGCTGGGTATAGCCCATCGCGGCCAGCCCCAAGGTTGACTTGCCCGCCCCGGATTCCCCGATCAGGCCCAGCACCTCACCCCGATGCAGCTTCAGATCAACGCCTTTTACGATGTCATGCCATTTTTCATCTGAAAATCCTTGGATTTTCAAACCCTTTATCTCAAGCAGCACATCGCCTTTTTTCGTTTTATTGTTCATCACGCAGCCCGCTTGTTTTATGCAAGAACCAATCAACCACAAAATTAATCGCCACGGTAAGCAACGCGATCGCCGCGGCTGGTAACAACGGGGTTAGCCCCGCCTTAATATCATATTGGGCGAACATAATCAGCGAGGCGTTTTCGCGCACCATGGATCCCCAATCTGCGGTTGGAGGTTGAATTCCCACCCCTAGAAAAGACAACGCCGCGATGGTGAGAAACACGAAGCAAAACCGCAATCCAAATTCAGCGATCAGAGGCGGCATAATATTGGGCAAGATCTCTCGGCGCATAATCCACCACAGGCCCTCACCGCGCAGGCGGGCGGCCTCAACATAATCCATCACCACAACGTTTAAGGACACTGCTCTGGTCAAACGAAACACCCGCGTGCTGTCTAAAACCGCGATAATAAGGATCAAATTGGTAACCGTTGATCCAAAAATGGATAATAAAACCAATGCGAAAATCAGGCTAGGAATGGCCATCAACACATCTACCGCGCGGCTGAGAAATTGATCCAGCCAGCTTTGATTGATCGCAGCGGCAAGGCCCAGAGAACCACCGATTATAAACGCCAAAAGCGTGGTGGCGACCGCAATACCAACTGTATTTCGTGCCCCAAAAATCATCCGCGAAAAGATATCCCGACCAATCTGGTCGGTGCCAAACACATGCTCAGCGCTCCAAGCTGCATAGGGTTCGGGAAAAACCTCAGCCTCTCCATAAGGCGATAAAATCGGCGCGAACACCGCCAATATAATGTAACCCAGAATAACGATCATCCCAAAACGGGCTGTCATCGGTGCTTTGCGCAAATCAAGAATTAGGCGTTGCCAAAGCGATCGCTTCTCGCTGACAGCACCGACCTCACCTAAGGCCGAATATGTGTTAGGTTCTTGGCTCATTTTGGATGCAACAATCTCGGGTTGGTTACAATACCGATAATATCGGCAAGCAGGTTTAACAAAATATACGTTATTGCGAAGATCAACGCACAGCCCTGAACAACCGGGATGTCCCGGCTGGCCACGGCATCAACCATCAATTGGCCGATGCCGGGATATACAAACACCACTTCTACCACGACCACCCCAACCACCAAATACGCCAGGTTGAACGCAATCACTGTCGCAATGGGCGCCCAAGCATTTGGCAAAGCATGCTTCAAAATCACTTCGCTTGGAGAGGCCCCCGATAAGCGGGCCATTTGAATATAGGGGCTGGCCAACAGGTTGATGATGGCCGCCCGCGTCATCCGCATCATATGCGCAACGATCACCAAAGTCAGCGTTAGTGCAGGCAAAGCCGCCCTGAACAAGCGCTCTCCAAATTGCGTATCGGCATCCACATTCGCGAGCGATGGGAAGATAGGATAGAGCGAAGACAGAAACAAAATCAAAATATACGCCACAAAAAACTCGGGAAACGAGATGGTCGTCAGCGTAGCCATATTGACCGAACGATCAAAAAACGAATTGCGATAAAGCGCGGTCGTAATGCCCAAGATTAAGGCCAGTGGCACAGCAATCAACGCCGCCACCGACGCCAAGAATAACGTATTTTGAAGCCGCGGAGCCACCAGATCGATCACTTCGCGCGAGCGGTCAACGCCAGAGGCGTTGCGGCCCGAAAAAGAGGTGCCCAAATCGCCCTGAAGCGCGGCTGCGATCCATTGCCCATAACGCACGATAGCAGGTTGGTCCAACCCCAACTCGCGCCGAAAAGCGGCGACCGTCTCTTCTGTCGCTGCTTGGCCCAGAACCGCTTGTCCGAAATCGCCTGGTAAAAGCTCCATTGAAGAAAAGATGATAATGGAGACAACAAACAACGTGACGAAGCCCATGGCCAGACGCCCGAGGACCGTTTTCAATACAGGATGCAAGATTTCCGTCCTAAAAAAGAATACTCAGGCCAGAAAAATCTGGCCTGAGATTTTGATTATACTTACGCGAACCACCAGCGCTCAACGCATTTTGCGCCATCGCTATCCCAGTTTGCAGCAACATTATCTTCAGTTGCAATCGCTTTGCTATTCGCGCTGACATAGCTGTTGAACAGCGGTACAATCGCGCCGCCATCATCGCTGATAAGGCTCTGACATTCGTAATACAGCTCTCTGCGCTTGCTATCATCAAGCTCGGCGCGGGCCGCTTTGACCAATGCGTTGAACTTCTTGGATCCGTCCGTGCCTTTCCAAGCCGTATCGTTCCATTCCGTGTCATTGGTATAGGCGGCAGAGAACATCCAATCTTCGGTCGGACGACCGCCCCAATAACAGGCACACCAGCCTTTGGCATCGTTGTTCCAAACGTTTGACCAGTAACCGTCTTTGGGCTCGCGCACGACTTCGATTTCGATCCCGGCTTCTGCAGCAGAGTTCGCAATCAATTGTGCTGCATCAACAGCACCTGCGAAAGCAGCATCCG
>Ga0228655_1000557_pt1 | contig 13108 bp, 23 predicted proteins | sample 67DmetaG_FD_182742 | JGI IMG/M metagenome (GOLD analysis project Ga0228655, IMG submission 182742) | Seawater microbial communities from Monterey Bay, California, United States - 67D | ecosystem: Environmental > Aquatic > Marine > Coastal | place: USA: California | collected 2016-11-15
ACGATATCATAGAGAGTGGTACTGATGTATTCGAATATCAAGATGATCTCTCAGCGACAGCCTTTTCTGTTTGGGAGAATTGGCAATCAGTAAAAGATAAGCAACTAAACGTAGCCGTTCAGGTAAAGTATGGTAACAATGGTATAGTTGAGGAGTTCATACAGGTAGAGGAGCTGCGCTACGAGTAGCAAAAACCTGTTTTTCTCAACCTATTTTTTCTGGAAGTCGTTTTAGGTGGAGGTACTATAATAAATGTGAGGTGTAGAATTATTTCTGCGCCTTTTTTTTGTTTTTTCTTTTTTTTCCAAAAAAGCTGAGAAGTTTCTGGAATTTCCCTTAATGTAGTATAGAAAGTGGGCATATATCTGAGCAAAGTTCTGAAAGCCTTGATATCAGTACATTGCAGGATTTTTGGAGATGCAACCCAGTAATAGCAATGGATACGTAGATTTTTGCAAAAATAGATGTACCTACATTTAATGTAGATGTATTAAATACACTTGCAACTAATGTATATACATCAATTAGAGTAAATTTAGGCATGGCTAAAAATGTACACTATATATAAGGATATTAAGTCAGTATTGAAATGTCATCTAGGCGACATATTGCATATACTTTGTAACCTTTTGTACAATTTATTTGTAGAACTAGATATAATTACTACTTTTACATCAACACAAAAAAACAATATTATGAAAACGATTTTTGAAAAGTACAACAGTGACATATTAAGAATTAAATTAGACTGGTATTATAATAATGGCTTTGCAAAGCAATGGCATAAAGACCAATCTCTAATAATTATTGAAATCTTAAAAGATAGAAACGAATTATAAAAATTATTAATTAACTATTTAAAAATACTATTATGAAAAACAATACAATTACACAAAACGAAATGGAAAAAACTTTTATCGGAGCTTTAAGAACCAGAAAAGAGGTTAGAGTATTTGGTCAGCTACAAGAAAACACTAATTTCCGTAACATGGATGACGTTACATTATTTGATACATTAGATATATTAAAAGAATTACACAGCCAAGCTAATGAAGTTTATGATGTTGTGGCTAATGATATGTATGACCATGACATTATTAATACGTTAGAGGAGCTGTATGGCGCTGAGGAGGTTAACCATATTAATACTTATAATTGGTCATCTCCAATATCTAATGATCTAGATTTCAAAGTATTTAATAGTGATGACTCTACATTTTTGTATGTTAATGTACAGAATGGTTATGGCGATATCAGATCAGGTTATTTATTAAGCTTTATTTTCGAATTTGATCTAGTAGAAGATTGGATTTATTTATTCGAAGATATTTCTTACAAAGGATTTAGTATAGATAATTTAAGTTTTGAATTTTCTTTATTTGGTGAATCTGGCGTATTTGATGTTTACGATCACGAAAATAGTGAAGATGTAGAGTATGATGTTTATATAGGTGATTTTGAAGATTGCAAAGATTATACAGTTAATTATAATAAGGAATTAAAAAAAGAGGAGGTTTAAGATGAAATTGACATTCACAAAAGTAAGCACAGGAAAGAAAGTAACTAGAAATATAGCTTTTAACAGTCCTTTAAGCGGTTCAATCAATAGAGCTAAGGACTTATTCTACTTTATTGACTTAGATAGTAAGGATCACCTTACAGGTAGCTATAATCTTAAATGCTGTCGAATATCTAAAATAGATTTAAGCAAATCAGATTTCAAAATTAATAAACTAATTAAATTATAATACTATGAAAATATTAAGCTACAAACAAATAAATAATACTATTGAATTAGAATATATTGACAAAGGTATTAAACTAATATACAAGTCACCTGTGACCGTATACAATAGTAGATTTTCAAACCTAATTAAACTTATCAGCAATGGACACTAAAATAATAGAATTTGTAAATCAGCTTAAGGATAATAACGCTCCATTAAGCGACTTAATAGAACTTAGAAAGAAATTAAACAATGATACATTATACATTGATATTTTAGAGCTGTCATTAGCTTATTCAATAACTAATAAACAATAGAACTATGAAAGATGAAATTACACATAAACAAGATTACGATATCTTTGAACACAGGTACGAAATTAATAGGCAAATTAGAGACGATAACGAAACGTATAAAGCTTTAATACGTGAAGATCTTAAAAGTAACTTTGTAGCAATCCCTGAGAGCGTAGTACATAAGATTGGAGCAGGAAAGCAATATTACACTAAAGACGAAATATTAATCGATCTACAAAGCGAATACGTTAGTTTATTAAAAGATTACAATAAACTTAAAAACAGAACTTTAATACAAAGGATATTTAACTGGATGTAAAAAAATTAAAATAATTTAAAATAAATTTAATGCAGTAATAGCCTGTCTTTCGTAATGATTGACAGGTTTAAATGCTTGTATGTAATGAAACCTTTGTTACAAATACTTTGTATAATAGAATATATTAACTATATTTGATTTATCAAAGGAAACAAAAACACTAGAGCAATGATTGATAATAACGAAATACACATGGTAATTGATGAAAATTACACAGCAACAATAAGAGACTTAAAAGCTATAGAAGCGTATTTAGCAGAGCAAACTACTATCTCTAAATACTTCGGAGAGATCACTTATATTAATGACGACTGTGACAAAGATTTCAGAGTAGCGCTAAAACTTATTAGACATAATCACCTACTTAGGTTTAAGGCAATCAACAACTTTAATAAAGGGTATTTAGTTATAGACGAAAATACTACTGTAGAGATCGGCAATTTAACAAAGTTAGAAGCGTTGTTAAAAGAGCAAAAGTCTTTATCTCCTATCTTCGGTAAGTTACGTATGCCTAACGGAACATGGGCAGCTCATTTAATGGATAGAATACACAAAATAATAGCAAATCATATATCTTCGTTTAACAAGGTAGAAAAGGCAGGCTCACCACATAAGGATTACGTAGGAGATTATTATATAGTTTACAGAAATCAAGGTGACAGAGATGGAGCAGTAGTGTCTTACTCAGGAGATGACATTTTAATAGAGTATGAAATGCCTAACGGAACAACAGCGCTAAATATAATTAAACCTGATGGAAGTTATAAATCAATTTCTTATTCAAAGTTACAGAATAGTAAAAAATGGATGAAGAATTTAGATCAAAATTTTTTGATAAATAATCCACAATCAGGTAATAAATTTCAAATTAAATAAACCAACACAACACCAGTATTAAAGCCTTACTATTAATTTAGTAGGGCTTTTTTATGCTTAAAATGAAACCTTTTTTACAAAAACTTTGTATAATAAGATATAATAACTATATTTGATTTATCAAAGGAAACGAAAAACTTAAAAACTTAGAAATTATGAGAGCAGCTAAAGTAAATCAGTTAAACAAAATCTTAACAAAAATACAAGATTTAAACGTAGAAATCAGAAACGCAGAGTTTAACGGTGAGTCTGAAAACAAAATAGCTAAATTACAAGAGAGAGAAGAGAAGGCTTGTGAGAGGGCTTATAAATTTGTTTCAACAATGACAGAGGAGGAGTATGATGCTTCTGATTTTGGGGACGCTATGTGCATGGATTACGAAGAAGCAATAAGTTAAATAAACCAACATAACACCAGCATTAAAGCTCAGTCATTAATTTGATTGAGCTTTTTTGTTTATATGGCTATATCTTTACGGTACGGCTATTCTAGTTTATACTACCTTAATAGAATACTAATAATACGTTTTAAGATGCATTAGAGACGTTTTAAGACACTTTACCCTACTATGTGGTATATTGTATTCACTCAATAAGATTAAAGGCTTTAGAATAGCTTAAAATAGATTACTTATAATAACTCAATAAGGTATCTACTAGTGTATTTAATATAAGTACTTGCTAGTCACTGAGTTATAGCAGTTTATGTACTCATGTACTAGTACAACAGTACAAACAATAGGTAAAGGATAAGGATTGTATAAAGGGATTATATAAGGGGATTAACAAGGGAATTATAAGCGGTTAGCCTGTCCGACACGTAAAAAAGTTAATATTAAACCCTTACAAAGCATCTAAGCGCATCTAAGCGCATCCAATGGCTATATGGCTGCATTGTATCAGGTACTGGATTACCTGCAAGCTAGTAATAGCTTACGATGTATACGAAAATATAGCTCTATTTAACATAATGATAATTATAAGACAAATGAGTCATAGCAAGGCTTTCAGAGCGTAGTAACTTATTTACGGCTATATTTGTGCCATTTAGAAACTGCCTAAATATATTTTTAGGTACGCCTAAATTTTTGTAATCCAGTGATAGCAAGGCTTTGAGTCTGTTTTATCTGTATACACTCCTGTAATGCAGTGATAGCCTACGATGCAGTACAATGCAGTGATAGCAAGGGTTTGAGTTTGTAATGCAGTGATAGAGCGGATTCTGCGTCATTTGAGATTTCAGGATTGTACTTACCCCCACTCAGCCATTTTTCTCTCTCCACCTATTACAAAGTCCTTGAAAATTATTTTTTCCTCTAAAACTCCGTACAAATGTTTTGTAATACAAGATAAGTTTTGTAGTATTGTCTGTGGGAAGGAAATTATAGGAAGGATTTTTCTTTGGTTTACTTTCTTTAAGGATGGTATTACTATATTAGTAGTATATTACTATATTAGTAATACAGAAGACGCGGGCGCGTAATACTCTATTATATAGAAAAGGTTACATTATTAATAAAAACAGTAAAATTATGAAGTTAAGAATTAATGAATGGATGAAGCTAACAAAGTCTGAGATAGTCCAAAAAGCTATGCAGATTGAAGACACAATTATGTATTTTAAAAAAGAAAAAGAAAATGCTGTTTCTGAGATATGTAGGAAAAACGAAAAGATAAGTACTCTAACAGATGACCTATCTTTGTATAAGGATGAGGTTGTTAGATTGAATGAGGATATTAAGATTATGAATAGGGAATTACTAGATAGTAGAATGACTATAAATGAGATGGTAAGACATATATTGGATTAATAAAAACAGTAAAATTATGGAAAAGAAACATTGCCCAAAATGCAACGAAACAAAGAGCGTAGATGAGTTCTCTAGGTTTGATAAATGGAAGCACTTATCTAAGCATTGCAAAGACTGTCAGGTGGACAGAAGAAAAGAAACAGAGATATACAAGGATGGTATGCTAAACACCAATCAAGGTAAAGGCTATAACTGGTTGCTAGGATACTCTATTATAAAGTTTTAACAAAAAAGAAAAAGAGATGAATGTATTAAGTTTATTTGATGGAATGAGTTGCGGACAGATAGCTCTCAATAAATTAGGAATTAAGTATGATAATTACTTTGCAAGTGAGATTGATAAGTATGCTATACAAGTAACAAAAAAGAACTACCCAGATACTAAACATATTGGAAGCGTGGAGTTTGTAAACGGTTCTAATCTACCTGAGATAGGTTTATTGATTGGTGGTTCTCCCTGTCAGTCATTTAGTCTTGCAGGTGATGGATCTGGATTCGATGGCAAGAGTAAAATGTTTTGGGAGTATGCAAGATTACTAAAAGAAGTTAAACCTAAATACTTTTTATTGGAGAATGTTAAGATGAAAAAGGAGTGGGAAGATATTATAACTAGAGAGGTCGGTGTGAAGCCTATTAAAATAAACTCTAAATTGTTATCTGCTCAAAACAGAGATAGACTTTACTGGACTAACATACCAAATATTGGTGTTCCTGAAGATAAGAAATTGATATTGGCTGATATAATGGAATATGAGGTAGAAGAAAAGTTTTATTTATCTGATAAAGCTATAGATTATATGAGCAGACTTAGAAATGGTAAGCCGAGATGGGAGTATCATAGAAATCCTATAGATGGTAAAGCTGCTTGTTTAACTGCAAATATGTACAAGGGAGTACCTTATGGAGTAGTAAGATTAAACGATTGCGATCAGGCTGCTACATTACAAATGAAAGGTAATGAATCCATTAGAAGAGTTTACGGTAAGATGGGTAAGTCACCATGTCTAACCACAATGGGTGGAGGTCATAGAGAACCAAAAGTTTTTGATTCAGATAGAAAGATAGCAAGGAAGCTAACCCCAACAGAATGTGAGAGATTACAAACTGTACCAGATGGATATACAGAGGGAGTTTCAAACACTCAGCGTTACCGTATGTTAGGTAACGGTTGGACAGTAGATATAATAGCACACATCTTTAAAAATATACCACTAACGTAGTATTGCAGGTAACACCCGAATAAATGCTGTACAAAGTATTGCGTTTATTAGGTTGTTATCTATACATAACGTAACAACGTGTATAGATTTTGGCAAATGTTACACAGATTAATAACTCTGTCCCGTATCCCGAAACATGGGACAAAACAAAAAAAGATTATGAGTAAAGAAGAAAGTATAAACATGACAGGTTTAACTAAACCCGAATTAACCTACAATGAGTGGGCAAAGAGCAACGAATGGATAAGAGCATTAGACTTCTTACAGATTGCTTCAACACTAGCACAGAATAACCCTAACGATCAAGATCTAGGAAGAAAGATTAGAAGCTTACTAAAATCAACAGAATTATGAAGGATTTACTACAGGGAGCAAGGGAAGGGATGGTTTGGTCAGCAATAATGTCAATTACCATGATTATAGGGTACTTACTTATTGTTAACTACGCAGAGTTTTGGTTTTAAAAGGAGGAACTAGTCCTCTTTTTGCTCTTTACTAGACTTCTCCTCCATGTATTCTCTTAAAACCTGATCTAGAGTAGATATGTTAGTTTGAAAGTTCTCTAAACGCTTAACAGACTCTTTTCTAATTGACTGTGTTCTTTTTTGAGACTTCTCTTTCTGATTCTTTCTTGATTTTGACTTTGCCATAATTATTTTTTAAACTATCTTACGTAACGAAAGACAAAAAGATACGTAGAGTAGAATGATGAAAGAATATGACTTCGAAATTGAGTCTCTAGAGCAACTAGACGAATTTCAGCTATTTTATTGCGAAAAAGGACTTTGTCATGTATTACAAGCTATAATCAGTATAGATTCGTACGAATGTGAGGTGCTGGAGACAGAAGAGATCTTTTATCTTGAAATCGGTGATAAAATAAGTTTAAATTAATGGCGAAGACTAAGATAAACCCAATTTACTTTGAATACAGAGCAATTAAAGAGGATTTAGAAGACATTGAAGGTTTAGATCCTGCTCACGTAATGAAATTACAGGTTAGGCTTTGTGAGTTAAAGATGGAAATAGCTGCTCACGAGAAGAATATGGCTGAAGAAAGAAAGTCAGTTTATAGAAAGAAACCTACAAAAAAGAGGTTTGCAGGGGAATTAAGCGACTTGGTTGCATTTAGACACCTCTTAACAAACAGAGAAGCTGTGCGTAAGTATCCTGTAGGGACTATTAACGGTTGGGCAGACAAGTTAAGCAAAGGAGTTGTACCTTCTATATGCGAAAAGCTACTAAAAGAGAATGGTTATTCGGTATTCCAGATTAGAAAATGGAAGAAACCAAAGGCAAGGAAGTAATATGGGGGGAGATAACACAGTTATTACAAAGGTTTTTACTAAAGAAGACTTAGTAGAGGGTGATCTTTATTATAATAGCCAAATTTCTACTGTTAGAATGGTTAAAATAGTTAAAAAGGAGAATAATCGTGTTAAAGTTGAGGTTTGGAGTGATGGAAAGGGCAAATTTGTATTAGAAACAATGGATTATATAGGATTTTATAGAAATATTTCAACTTAACAAAACGATGACAATGCACAAAGGATTTGCAGACTTACAATTAATGGAGCTAGGCTTCAAACAACACTTTACACACAAAATGGGTGAATACTATTGGGAATACAAGCACAACGAAGTTACTTTTGTTACCAATGAGACTAACTACGAATTAGAGAAAGGACAATTTTATACATTAATGCTATTAACAGAACACAATGAAATCACAATCACAGACAACAGAGGCTTTAACGACCTTATTAGAATCTTTAGCCAACAGTAACGTAAAGGTTACCATTACTATTGAGCCGAATAACGGATTAACTGGCTCACAAGTAGAAGAAGCAAGAAAAGCAGGTAGAGAGAACTCTATTATATCTTTTGCTGAAAACGACAACACAAATACCACACTTTAATGCCAAAGATTAAATTCGAGCCAAGTAAAAAGCAGCATCAAGCATGGCAGAAGCTTACTGACTCCACTACCAGATTTATTGGTTATGGAGGCGCAGCAGGGGGCGGAAAATCTTGGCTCGGAGTTAATTGGTTAATCATAATGTGCTTTACCTACCCTAAAACAAGGTGGGGACTAGGAAGGAAGGAGTTAAAAAACCTAAAAAGGAGTACTTTGCCTACATTCTTCAAGGCATTAAGCAATTATGGCATTACAGGCAAACATTATAACTACAATCAGCAATATGATTTCATTAGATTCACTAATGGATCTGAGATTTATCTTGTAGATATGTCTTATAACCCTTCTGATCCTGAATTTACTAAATTTGGAGGTCTAGAGCTTACAGGTGCTTTCGTAGATGAGAGCAATGAGTGTACAGAGAAGGCAATTGACATCTTATCTAAGAGGATTAGGCACATGAACAAGGAATATAACCTAATTCCAAAGGTTTTAGAGACATTTAACCCTTCTAAGGATCATGTTTATTGGAGATATCATAAACCTGAGAAAGAAGGTACTTTAGAGCTAGAATACGCTTTTATTAGAGCATTAGTAACAGATAACCCAGATGTAGATCCTGAATACATCAAACAGCTTCAGATGGGAGATAAAGCTACTATTGAGAGGTACTTTCATGGTAACTTTGACTATGATGATGATGATTCTAAGTTAATGGACTACGATTCTATCTGTGCTGTGTTTGAAAACAAGGAGATTCCAGAGGGCGAAGGATATATCTCTGTTGATATTGCTCGTTTTGGTAAAGATGCTACGACTATATTCGTTTGGAGTGGATGGAGAGTAGTCCATGCAGACGTTATAGACAAAGGATCTACCACTATGACAGCACAAAGGATAGTAGAGACAGCAGAAAGGTACGGAATACCTAGCAACAATGTCATCATTGATGAAGATGGTGTAGGTGGAGGAGTAGTAGACATGATGAGAACAAGGTTTCCATCTGTAAAAGGGTTCGTTTCTAATAAATCTCCTATCAAGAGAGGTAACGGTGACCACAACTACAACAATATTAAGTCTCAATGCTACTTTATGTTAGCTAAGTTCGTAAACGAAGGTAGAATTTACTTCCTTCCTAAAGACAAGGAGATAAAACAGAAGCTAGTACAAGAATTAGAGGTTGTAAAGAAGAAACACGTAGATAAAGATGGTAAGAACATGGTTCTGCCTAAAGAAGATATAAAGAATATAATAGGGCGATCTCCTGACTACTCTGACGCATTGATGATGAGGATGTGGTTTGAATTAGGTCGTAATGAAACTAAAATTGAATGGCTATGATAACAATTAAACTCTTAGACAACGAATACGAGGTTATTAACGAATGGGAAGACCTAACTATCCAAAAGTTTGCGAAAGTTCAGCAGATCTGCGATAAAGCACCTAAAAAGCTACAAAAGCTACTAGGTCATGTTTATCTTGGAGAAAAAGAAGAGATTAATGAGATGGAGTTCACTAACAGAGAACAGATAAAAACATTTCCTAAGTTCTATGGGGATATGTTGGAGGAAGTTAGTAATATTCCTAAGAAAGTTATTAATCAGATTGATTATCAAGCTAGACAAGAGTTTTTTAACACTTACTTACTAAAGTTTGCCATTGGTTCTTTGTATGCTCCTGTAGACATCCCAGAGGTAACAACAGAAGACTTTAAATTTGAGGGAGAAACGTATGTACTTCCTAAGAAAAGAACTGTTTTAGGGGAAGAAAGAGAGATGGGTTATATTTCTACTATCCAATTCACAGAAGCTGCTGACTTAGACCTTTACATGAGAGATTTAGACGACAAGAACTACTCTGTATTGGCTAATATTGTTTCTATTATCTGTCTCAAGGAGGGAGAGGAATATGATGAAGAAGTTTGCTTAAATAGAGCAGAAAAATTCAAGGATGTGACGATGGATATAGCATGGGATGTTTTTTTTTACTTGGGCGAACTATTAGATACATACACGAAAGCTATCCTCAGCTCTTCTCAGGAAAAACTAAAGCTAAGTATGCAGCAGCAGCTAAAGCGTCAGGATTAAACGGATTTGGATGGTATTTACAATTAAAATCTGTAGCTGAGAAAGGAATCTTCACTTTTGGCAACAATTCACCTATAAAAAGCGTAGAAAAGACTAATCTTTACGACTTTTTGACATACATTGCTGCAAACGCCTCAGAAGCGTTGTACCAAGAGAAAATAAGAGAATATGAAACTGGAAGAACTCGTTGATAAAATTGAATCACTAGTAACATCCGATCCCAACATAGATACGTTCCTTTTCGATGAACCTGAAAAAGTGAACGAACTTCATTCAACAGACTACCCTTTATTATTAATGAATCCTCTTGAGGACACTATTGATCCTAGAGCAAACGAGCAAGACTACAACCTAGAGTTGTTCTTGTTAGATACTTACTACCAAGATGACACTAAGTCTCTTAGACAGAAGTATTCTGATATGCAAATATGGGGTTTGCAGTTAATACAAGAAATATATGACGTTGCTCAAATAAGGAACGTAGATAACGTAACAGTAAACAGAGGAACAGAGCAGTATAACGATAACTTAGCTGTTGTGCAATTCTCTTTTGTTGTTAGAGTACATGAATGTATGAAGTTATTGGAGAAACCATATAATCTAGTAGCAACGACTGCATCTTCTTCGCAAATAGACTTAGCTTGGAATGACAGCGAAACTACAGAGTCAAATTATGAAGTGTCTCGCAGTATTGACAATGTTACATGGACAACTATTGATACAATAGCTGCCGACTCTACTTCTTATTCTGCTACTAGTCTTGATCCTAGCACCCTTTATTACTTTCGTGTTAGGGCAACAACGGCTACAAATAGATCTCCATATTCTAACACAGCCTCTGACACAACTTCAGCATAATGCCTAGATTCGATTGGATACATACAGAGGCAGCAACAGTAAAATGGGCAAGAGCTGTCGCTGATGATTTACGTAAAGAACTTAAACAACAAGGACACGTTGCAAGTGGTAGGTTGCTAGATAGTATTGGACTAGGAGACTTAGACACTAGAAAAGGTAAGGTAAGGCAAACTATTAAAGCTTTCGGTAGAGGAGAAAAACTAGATAAGAGACAATCAAACGCTGTTGTTAGTATTAATCAACTACTAAGGTGGATGACTAATAAGAACAAGACTACTATTTCAAGTAAGAAGTTTGTATGGTCTACTATTAAAGAAAAGAGAAGAATAGCTTATGCTTTAAAGAGAGCAATAGAGAAGGAAGGGATTCCAACAGCTAACTCTTATAATTTCTCCAACAACGGTAAGAGAACAGGATGGATTTCATTACCATTCAAAAGAAGTAAAATAGAAGTTAACAAAAAGGTGATACCAGCAATAACAAAGGATATAGTTGAGTCTATATCTAGAATCTTAGAGAGATTAGCAAGTAGATACCCTAACATGAAAATATTAAAATAATGGCAATAACATTAAATTCACAGCCAACGGCAGCTAATATTCATAGTCCTTATAGACCTATGGAGATTAAGGTTACGTCTAACGCTGCTACTATAGCTAAAATGAAGTGTTTTATTCACTTAGACGATAACGCAACGGCAGACAACGCTAGTACGCCTATTATATTAGATCCTGACTTTGGAACAACAAATGAGTTTACTTTTGATCTGTCTACTTATATTGCTGGTTTAGATTCTTTAACTTACGACATACAAACTCATGGTACTGCTGTTTCTGTAGTGACAACGAGTAATTCTATTAAGAAGATTAGCTGTACATTCACAGAGGTATTACTTTCTGGAGGATTGCTTTCTGATGGTGCTTCTAAATCTCATACAACTATATCTGATTGGTACGCTATAAATGGGGTATGGCAACATGATGAAGTGGCTGATAAGTTTAGCAATTTCAAATTAAGAAACGCAGCTAATCCTTACTTTCTTACAAATAAAAGACCAGCAGCAGGTGTTTACAAAGAGGTAGGTGCTAATGAAAGTGACTACTTGAGTGGTTTTACAACTCTTACAGGTGCAAACCACATTAGGGTGAGATTATTCTCTGGAAAGAATCTAAGTGGAAGTAGTGTTATAAAGTTTTTACCTATAACTCTTTCAGCAGGGTATCTTAATTTTCCTAGTGGAGTTGCGAACCTAAACGCTACAACTAGTGGATGGGTGTTAGATGGTGGCGGTGCTACTGTTTCAGGTGATGTTATAATCTCAAATACAGTAAACGATCCAGACTTAGGTGCTACTGTTGGTTCTTATACATACTCAATTTGTGATACTAATAGTGATTCAACAAGAACAGGTTTTTCTGAAATTTTAAGATATAATGTAGACTATAGTTGTTCTGATGAGCATACTAGGATAAAGTTTATGAATAGACTTGGTGCTTTTGAGTATTTTACTTTCAAAGGATATAGAGATAGATCTATAGAGGTTAGAAAGCAATTTTACAAGTCTCCTTTATCTAGTTCTTATACTGTGGATCAAGGCGGTGATAGAGTGTTAAATATAGACTCAAGAGAAGAGTTTGTAGTTTACTCTCAGCCATTAAATGAATCATATAGAATATGGTTAGAAGAAATGCTTGAAGGTTTTGAGTGTTTTGTAGAAGAAGGAACTAATTATATTCCTATCAAGGTAAGAGGAGGAAAGACAGCTATAATAAACGAAGGTGGTGGATTATTCACTATCAAGATGACATATCAATACGCAAACGAAAACAGAAGACAGAATGGCTGATATTAGGTTAATATTAACGAGTTTAGAATTAGAACTAGATGTACCACAGGATAGACAATTTCCTTTGGCACTTAACTATACTGCTGGTAGTTTAAAGCATATAGAGTCTAGGAGTACCGATTTTTCACTTGAGTTTAGGATACCAGCTAA
>Ga0228655_1000572_pt1 | contig 12889 bp, 9 predicted proteins | sample 67DmetaG_FD_182742 | JGI IMG/M metagenome (GOLD analysis project Ga0228655, IMG submission 182742) | Seawater microbial communities from Monterey Bay, California, United States - 67D | ecosystem: Environmental > Aquatic > Marine > Coastal | place: USA: California | collected 2016-11-15
AATTTTGTTCAAAGCGTGCAACATTATCACCTAAAGCACCAAACAAACGCTTTGCGTGTTCTGGGGTTAAAATAATGCGCGATTGAACTTTAGCCTTTGGAACTCCTGGCATCATCTGAATGAAATCTAATATGAATTCTGTTGGGCTATGGTTAATCGCCACGAGGTTACTATACACCCCCTGAGCCATTTCCTCACTCAATTCAATATTAATTTGTCCTTCTTTCTTTTCCTCTGCCATGATTTCTAGCCTCTCTTATTCAATGTCTACACTTAACGTTTCTTGCATCTGCGCATATTCCTCTTTGGAACCTACCACAGTGGATCGGTATTTCTTAAGACCTGTTCCTGCTGGAATCAAATGACCAACAATTACATTTTCTTTCAATCCTTCAAGCGTATCTTCTTTAGCGTTTACAGCTGCTTCGTTCAGTACTTTGGTAGTTTCTTGGAAGGACGCCGCAGAAATGAACGATTTAGTTTGTAATGAAGCTCTTGTAATACCTTGTAACACCGGCGCAGCTGTTGCTGGACGAGCATCACGTGCAGTGACTAAAGCCTTATCCTCACGAGTCAAAATACTGTTTTCATCACGTAAATCTCTCGAGCTGATAATTTGACCAACTTTCAAGCTTTCGCTTTCGCCAGCATCTTCAACCACTTTCATTCCAAAAATGTTGTCATTTTCCTCTATGAAATCGACTGCATGAACAAGATTCCCTTCAAGGAATAGTGTATCACCTGTATCCTCAATCTTCACCTTACGCATCATCTGACGCACAATTACTTCAAAGTGCTTGTCATTAATTTTCACCCCTTGAAGTCTGTATACCTCTTGGATTTCATTAACCAAGTAGGACTGAACAGCAGTTGGACCTTTGATAGCTAAGATATCATTAGGTGTTATTGCACCATCTGAAAGTGGAGTACCCGCTTTCACGAAATCGTTTTCCTGAACGAGAATCTGCTTACTCAAATTAATCAAGTACTTCTTCACCTCACCGGTACGACTCTCAATGATAATTTCACGGTTACCGCGCTTAATCTTACCATAACTCACTATACCATCTATTGCAGCAACAACAGCGGGATTAGATGGATTACGTGCCTCAAATAATTCAGTAACACGTGGAAGACCACCGGTAATATCACCCGCTTTCGCACTCTTACGTGCAATCTTCACAAGGATCTTACCCGCTGCGATTTCCTCGCCTTCTTCTACCATCAAATGCGCACCAACGGGCAATGTGTAATGTTTTACTTCATTACCGTCGGCATCCATCACTTGGATAGTTGGAATTAGTTTACGATTACGGTTCTCTGATATCACTTTATCTTGGAAACCAGTCTGCTCGTCAATCTCAACTTTATAGGTAGTTCCCTGAATAATATCCTTGTAAGCAATCTTACCCGGAGCTTCAGCAATAATTACAGCATTATACGGATCCCAAAGTACAATCTCAGCGTTTTTCTTCACCTTTTGACCTTGCTTCACCTTTAATATACCACCGTAGGGAATATTGTTTGTCATTACTGTACGACCAGTTTTCACATCTACTAGACGCATCTCACCAGTACGACCGATAACGATTTTCTCTCCATTCTCGCCATCTACAGTACGAACATCTTCTAATTCGATTTTACCGTCAAATTTGGCTAGGATTTTATTTTCTTCCGATACGTTACCCGCAGTACCCCCAACGTGGAATGTACGAAGTGTAAGCTGGGTACCTGGTTCTCCAATCGATTGAGCTGCAATAACACCAACAGAGTCACCTTGCTGAGCCCCTTTATTGGTAGCAAGGTTTGTTCCGTAACATTTCTCACAAATACCGCGCTTAGTTGCACAAGTTAATGGAGAGCGTACTTCAACAACTTCTATTGGAGAAGCATCAATTCTATTGGCAATCTCTTCAGTGATTAATTCTCCTGATTCGATATAAACCTCATCTGTCAATGGATCAACAACATCATTTAAAGAAACTCTACCGATAATACGCTCTGCAAGCGATTCAACGATTTCTTCACTTTTCTTCAATGCAGTTACCTCCAAGCCACGAAGCGTTCCACAGTCTACTTCATTGACCACCACGTCTTGTGCAACATCATGCAAACGACGTGTTAGGTAACCAGCATCTGCCGTTTTCAATGCCGTATCTGCAAGACCTTTACGAGCACCGTGAGTAGAGATAAAGTACTCGAGAATGGATAATCCCTCCTTAAAGTTAGAGATAATCGGGTTTTCAATGATTTCTCCACCTGCAGAGCCTGATTTTTGTGGCTTAGCCATCAAACCACGCATCCCGGAAAGCTGACGAATCTGCTCCTTTGATCCACGTGCTCCAGAATCAAGCATCATATAAATTGGATTGAAACCTTGACGATCATTAATCAAGGTACTCATAGCTTCCTGCGTCAATCGAGCGTTTGTATTAGTCCAAACGTCAATTACCTGATTGTATCGTTCGTTATTGGTAATTAAACCCATGTTGTACGATGCAAAAATACCATCAACCTCTTCAGCTGCTTCGGAAATCAATTTCTCCTTGGCATCTGGAATTCTAATATCATTCAACGAGAACGATAGACCACCTCGGAAGGCGCGTCCATATCCCATAGACTTAATATCATCCAAGAATTTAGCTGTAGCGGGTACATCTGTTTTTTTCAAAACATCTGCGATAATTCCACGAAGCGCTTTCTTAGTTAATACGGTATTGATAAATGAAACCTGCTCTGGTACAGCCTGGTTGAATAATACACGACCTACAGTAGTCTCAATGAATTCCATATTCATAGATCCATCCTCTTGCTCCACGCGACCTTTGATCTTAATCTGTGCATGCAAGTCTACCGCACCCTCATTTAAGGCAATCTCAACTTCTTCAGGTGAATAGAATACCATTCCCTCACCTCTTACAGGCATGTCTTTGGTATTCTTCATTGACTTGGTCATATAGTATAGACCTAGAACCATATCCTGTGAAGGAACTGCAATAGGAGAACCGTTTGCTGGGTTCAAAATGTTGTGTGACGCCAACATTAATACCTGTGCTTCTAAGATAGCAGCTGGCCCTAATGGGAGGTGCACAGCCATCTGATCACCATCGAAATCCGCGTTAAATGCCGTACACGCTAAAGGATGTAATTGGATTGCTTTACCCTCAATGAGTTTAGGCTGGAACGCTTGAATACCCAAGCGGTGAAGTGTTGGTGCACGGTTTAATAATACCGGGTGACCTTTCATCACATTCTCAAGAATATCCCAAACTACAGGATCACGACGATCTATGATTTTCTTACCCGACTTAACCGTTTTCACAATGCCTCTTTCAATCAACTTTCGTACGATGAAAGGTTTGTACAGCTCAGCAGCCATGTTTTTAGGAAGACCACATTCGTGTAGCTTCAATTCTGGACCTACTACGATTACTGAACGTGCAGAATAATCAACACGCTTACCCAATAGGTTCTGACGGAATCGACCTTGCTTACCTTTCAATGAATCCGAAAGTGATTTCAATGGACGATTGCTCTCTGTCTTAACAGCAGATGACTTACGAGTATTATCAAACAAACTATCTACAGACTCTTGAAGCATACGCTTCTCGTTTCTCAAGATCACCTCAGGCGCCTTGATTTCAAGTAGACGCTTAAGACGGTTGTTACGTATAATCACACGACGGTATAAGTCGTTCAAATCCGAGGTAGCAAAGCGACCACCATCTAGTGGTACCAAAGGACGCAATTCCGGTGGGATTACTGGAACAACGCTCATTACCATCCACTCTGGATTATTTTCAATACGAGAGTTTGCATCGCGCAAGCTTTCTACTACTTGTAGGCGCTTTAAAGCTTCTTGCTTACGTTGCTGAGAAGTTTCTGTATTTGCTTTGTGACGCAATTGGTAAGACAACTCATCCAAATCTAGGGTGCCCAATAATGCTTGTACAGCTTCGGCTCCCATCTTTGCAATGAATTTGTTAGGATCTGAATCTTCCAAGTACTGGTTTTCTATAGGCAAACGCTCCATAGCATCCAAGTACTCGTCTTCCGTTAAGAATTGCATGCGTTCTAGAGGATTCCCCTCGTTATCTACCGCATTACCTGCCTGAATTACTACATAACGCTCGTAGTAAATCACCATATCTAATTTCTTAGATGGCAAGCCCAATAAATAACCTATTTTGTTCGGTAACGAACGGAAGTACCAAATATGAACAACAGGTACCACCAAAGAGATGTGACCTACTCTATCACGACGTACTTTTTTCTCAGTAACCTCAACGCCACATCTGTCACAAACAATTCCTTTGTAACGGATTCTTTTGTATTTACCACAGGCACATTCGTAATCCTTTACAGGACCAAAAATGCGTTCACAGAAAAGACCATCACGCTCCGGCTTGTGTGTACGGTAGTTGATTGTTTCTGGTTTTAAAACCTCTCCATGACTGTTTTCAAGGATGGTTTCTGGGGCAGTTAACGAGATTGTAATCTTGTTAAATGCGCTGTTTTGATTTTTATCGCTTTTTCTAAGAGCCATAATGCGATTGTATTAAAACCTGAGACTAAAGCCTCAGGGAGTATTCATATTAGTCCAACGTTACTTTCAATCCTAGTCCTTTCAATTCATGCAGCAATACATTGAATGATTCAGGAATTCCTGGAGTCGGCATGCGCTCTCCTTTTACAATAGCCTCGTAAGTCTTCGCACGTCCAATAACGTCATCAGACTTAACTGTGAGGATTTCTCGTAAAATATTGGCTGCACCAAAGGCTTCTAGAGCCCAAACCTCCATCTCTCCAAAACGCTGACCACCAAACTGAGCCTTACCGCCCAAAGGTTGTTGCGTAATCAATGAATACGGACCAATTGATCTAGCATGCATCTTGTCGTCTACCATGTGGCCAAGCTTCAACATGTAGATTATACCTACTGTTGCTCTTTGATCAAATGGTTCACCCGTACCGCCGTCGTACAATTGTGTATGACCGAATTCTGGAAGTCCAGCTTCGCTCACGTACGAAGTAATATCATCTAATGAAGCACCATCAAAAATTGGGGTGGCAAAGTTCTTATCCAGTTTTCTACCTGCCCAACCAAGCACTGTTTCATATATCTGACCAATGTTCATACGTGATGGTACACCAAGTGGATTCAAGACAATGTCAACAGGAGTACCGTCCTCTAAGAAAGGCATATCCTCATCACGGACAATACGAGCAACTATACCCTTGTTACCGTGACGACCCGCCATCTTATCACCAACTTTCAGCTTGCGCTTTTTAGCAATATAAACCTTGGCTAATTTGACAATACCCGCTGGAAGTTCATCACCAACAGTAATTGCAAATCGTTTCCGGCGATACGCTCCTTGGATGTCATTTACACGAATCTTGTAATTGTGTATGAGTGTGTCAATCTTATCATTACGAACATCGTCCGTAGTCCATTTACCTCCTACAATACGGCTGTAGTCCTCAATTGCGTTCAATGCTTTTAGCGTAAACTTCACACCTTTAGGTATAACGTCTTCGTTTAAGTCATTAATAACTCCTTGAGAGGTCTTGCCCTGGACAAGGTTGGATAACTTGGAGACAAAAACTGACTTCAATTCAGCTAATTCTGCCGCCATTTCCAAATCAAGCTGACCAATTTCCTCTTTATCTTCAGCGCGTTGACGCTTATCTTTAACTAATCGAGTAAAGAGTTTCTTATCAATAACAACCCCGTTCAATGAAGGAGACGCCTTCAATGAAGCATCCTTGACATCACCTGCCTTGTCACCAAATATGGCGCGCAAGAGCTTTTCTTCAGGAGAAGGATCACTTTCACCTTTAGGAGTAATCTTACCTATTAGAATATCGCCAGGCTTAATTTCAGCTCCAACACGAATAATTCCGTTCTCGTCTAAATCCTTGGTAGCCTCTTCACTTACGTTCGGAATATCTGCTGTCAATTCCTCGGCACCCAATTTGGTATCGCGCACTTCAAGCGAATATTCATCAATATGAATAGAAGTAAAGATATCCTCACGAACAACTCTTTCAGAAATTACAATTGCATCCTCAAAGTTGTAGCCTTTCCAAGGCATGAAGGAAACAAGCATGTTACGTCCAAGAGCAAGTTCTCCTTTCTGCGTTGCGTAACCTTCACAAAGTACTTGACCAACATCTACTCTATCGCCTTTTTTAACAATAGGCTTTAGGTTAATTGTTGTTCCTTGATTTGTCTTTTGGAATTTTACCAAGTGGTAAGACTTCACATCTTCTTCAAAACTTACGGCACGCTCCTCTTCGTTGCGGTCGTAGCGAATCTGAATTTGCATGGAGTCTACATATTCCACAGTACCAGTACCTTCCGAGTTAATCAAAACACGAGAATCGCTTGCTACTTGTCTTTCCAGGCCTGTTCCAACAATCGGCGCTTCAGGGCGAAGTAGAGGTACTGCCTGACGCATCATATTAGAACCCATCAATGCACGGTTGGCATCATCGTGCTCCAAGAAAGGAATAAGCGATGCAGAAATAGAAGCAATTTGATTCGGCGCAACATCCATATAATCAATGGTGGCTGGCTCAACAACTGGGAAATCTCCTTCCTCGCGAACTTTTACCTTCTCATTTATGAATGTTCCGTCTGGGCTGATTGGAGCATTCGCCTGAGCAATTACTTTCGCTTCTTCCTCTTCTGCACTTAGATAATTAGGTGCTTCATCAACGACCACCTTACCATCTCTTACGTGGCGATAAGGAGTCTCAATGAATCCCATTGAATTCACTTTGGCGTAAACACAAAGCGAAGAAATCAAACCAATATTAGGACCTTCAGGTGTTTCAATTGGACATAAACGACCATAGTGAGTGTAGTGAACATCACGTACCTCAAATCCTGCACGTTCTCTTGATAATCCACCCGGTCCCAAGGCTGAAAGACGACGTTTGTGCGTGATTTCAGACAATGGATTCGTTTGATCCATGAATTGACTCAGCTGATTCGTTCCAAAGAATGAATTTATAACTGATGACAGTGTTTTCGCATTAATCAAATCGATTGGGGTAAATACTTCGTTATCACGAACGTTCATACGCTCGCGAATAGTTCTAGCCATACGAGCAAGTCCTACACCAAATTGATTGGCCATCTGTTCGCCAACTGTACGAACACGGCGGTTACTTAGGTGATCAATATCATCAATTTCTGCTTTTGAGTTAATCAACTCAATCAAGCGCTTGATGATTTCAATAATATCGCCTTTTGTTAGAACCTGTGAATCCTCTTCCGAACCTTCGTATAACTTTTTGTTCAAGCGGTAACGACCAACCTCTCCCAATGAATAACGCTGCTCAGAGAAAAATAATTTATCAATAATACCTCGTGCTGTTTCCTCATCAGGCGGTTCAGCATTACGAAGTTGACGATAGATGTGTTCTACGGCCTCCTTCTCAGTATTTGTAGGATCTTTTTGTAGCGTATTGTGAATAATCGCAAAATCGGAAGACGCTATGTCCTCTTTGTGAAGAAGGATCGTGCTAACCTCTGCATCAATAATTTCTTCTGTATGCTCTTTATCTAATATTGTATCTCGATCAAGGATAACCTCATTTCTTTCTATAGAGACTACCTCACCAGTATCCTCATCTACAAAATCCTCAATCCAAGTTTTCAAAACTCTAGCAGCCAGTTTACGCCCTATAGAACGCTTTAAAGCAGCCTTGCTCACTTTAACCTCTTCTGCTAAGTCAAATATTTCTAATATGTCTTTGTCTCTTTCGTAGCCAATCGAACGAAGAAGCGTAGTTACCGGTAACTTTTTCTTTCTATCAATGTAGGCATACATTACTTGATTGATATCCGTTGCGAATTCAATCCAAGATCCTTTGAACGGAATAATACGGGCTGAATAAAGTTTAGTTCCGTTCGCGTGGTACGATTGACCAAAGAAAACACCAGGTGAACGGTGTAATTGGCTCACGATAATACGCTCAGCACCATTAACTATAAAGGTACCCCGAGGAGACATGTAAGGAATTGTTCCTAGATATACGTCTTGAACAATCGTTTCAAAATCTTCATGTTCCGGGTCTGTACAATACAGTTTTAGGCGCGCTTTTAGCGGCACACAGAATGTCAAGCCACGCTCGATACATTCGCGCTCCGAATAACGTGGAGGATCTACGAAGTAGTCCAAAAATTCAAGAACAAAGTTGTTTCTTGAATCTGAAATTGGAAAATTTTCCGCAAATACGCGGTGAAGACCCTCTTCAGATCTTTCAGATGGCTTCGTCTCTATTTGGAAGAAGTCCATAAAACTCTTCAACTGAATATCTAAAAAGTCGGGAAAAGCCGTCTTAATAGCCGTTGAAGAAAAGTTGATTCGCTCCTGAGGAGCATTAATTTGGTTTACCATTTCAGCCCAAAATGTTAATTAAACACAAAAAGGTTTAGGTCTAAGGGGACCACCCCAAAGACCTAAACCGGATAACCTAGCAGGAGATCAATTACTTGATCTCAACTTCAGCACCAGCTTCTTCAAGCTGCGCTTTCAACGCTTCTGCTTCGTCTTTAGATACGCCCTCTTTCAATGCAGCAGGTGCGCTATCTACTTTTTCTTTAGCCTCTTTCAAGCCTAAACCAGTCATTTCTTTAACAAGCTTAACTACAGCAAGTTTAGAACCACCAGCAGCTTTCAAGACTACGTCGAACTCAGTTTGCTCGTCACCACCACCGGCGTCGCCACCAGCTACAGGACCAGCAACTGCTACTGCAGCAGCAGCAGGCTCGATGCCATGTTCTTCTTTCAAGTAATCTGCTAATTCAGATACTTCTTTCACTGTCAAGTTTACTAGAGCATCGCCCAATTCTTTGATATCAGCCATTTTTAGTAAAATTTAAAAAGTTTAATTCTTAATTAATTATCAATAAAGGAATTACGCGTTGCGTCCTTCCAAAGTTTTTAGGATACCGGCAATATTGCCACCAGCACTCTGAAGTGCAGAAACAACGTTTTTCGCAGGACTCTGTAGTAATGCTATAACGTCTCCAATCAATTCTTCCTTAGACTTGATTGCTGTCAGCATTTCTAAATTATCATCCCCTACGTAAACGCTCTCTTCAATCCAAGCGCCTTTCAAAACTGGTTTATCGTTCTTTTTGCGGAACTCTTTAATGAGTTTCGCTGGAGCGTTTCCAGCCTCTGAAAGCATTATACTAGTATTCCCTTTCAATACATCGTAAAGACCATCAAAGTCTTTCTCTGATGCATCCATAGCTTTTTTGAGCAACGTATTCTTTACGACCGTTAGCTTGATTCCTTTTCCAAAACTTGCTCTGCGCAAGTTAGAAGTTGTATCAGCATCCAAAGCCGCGATATCCGCCAAATAAATAGTCGGAGTATCATTCAAAACTGTTGTTAGCTCTTCAATTTGAGTAAGTTTATCTTCTCTTGTCATGTTACTTTTCTCTTAAGATTATGAAACTGACTTAGCATCTACAGATATTCCTGGAGACATTGTAGAAGACATATAGACACTCTTCATATAAGTACCTTTCGCCGAACTCGGCTTAAGCTTATTGAGTGTTCTGATTAGTTCTTCCGCATTCTCTTGGATTTTAGCTGCATCAAATGACACCTTACCCACAGCTGCGTGTACAATTCCGTAACGATCAACCTTAAAGTCAATCTTTCCGGCTTTTACTTCACCCACAGCTTTTGCTACGTCCATAGTAACGGTACCGGATTTTGGATTTGGCATAAGGCCACGAGGACCTAATACACGACCCAAAGGACCAATTTTACCCATTACTGAAGGCATTGTAACGATCACATCAATGTCCGTCCAACCGCCTTTTATTTTCTCGATGAATTCATCAAGGCCCGCGTAATCAGCACCTGCTGCTTTTGCTTCTTCCACCTTATCTGGTGTAACTAAAGCCAAAACACGTACGCTCTTACCAGTTCCGTGTGGAAGACTCACTACTCCGCGAACCATTTGGTTTGCTTTTCGAGGATCAACACCTAAACGGACTGCCAAGTTAACAGATGCATCAAACTTAGTGCAGTTTACCTCCTTTACCAAGGTCGCTGCTTCGCCAACTGAGTATACTTTACCCTTTTCAAGTTTAGCGAGCGCGTTTTTCATGTTTTTAGTCAATTTTGCCATTGATTCAAACTTTAAATTAAAACGGCTTCTCGCCCATAACAGTTATACCCATACTTCTTGCAGTACCAGCAATCATAGACATTGCTGATTCAACAGTAAAACAGTTTAAATCAACCATTTTATCTTCTGCAATCTTGCGAACAGCATCCCAAGTAACTTTAGCAACTTTACTACGGTTAGGCTCCGATGACCCCTTCTTAATCTTTGCAGCTTCCAGTAATTGAACTGCAGCGGGTGGTGTCTTAACAATGAAGTCGAAGCTCTTATCTGTATATACAGAAATCACTACCGGCAACACTTGACCCATTTTATCCTGTGAACGAGCGTTAAACTGTTTACAGAATTCCATGATATTGACACCCGCAGCACCCAATGCTGGACCTACAGGAGGAGAAGGGTTAGCTTGGCCACCACGGACCTGAAGCTTTACTACTTTACTAACCTCTTTTGCCATTTCTTGTTATTACTATTTAGCGTTGTTGTTGTGGCCGTTTCTCTAGTTGGAAGCATGAAAAACGAACCTATATATAGTCTCACATCTATATCAATTATAACTTCTCCACTTCCGTGAAGCTCAATTCAACAGGAGTCTTACGACCAAAGATTTTTACAGTAACCTCTAGCTTCTGTTTCTCCTCGTTGATTTTTTCAATGGTCGCATCAAAAGTGCTAAATGGACCATTAATCACTTTTACTGTTTCACCCACTGTAAATGGAATCATCAGCATTGCGGCATTTTCAGCCTCCTTGTCTACTTCACCAAGAAGTCTACTTACCTCCGCACCTCGCATGGGCGAGGGATCGCCACCTTTCACATTAGATAAAAATCCAACTACATTTGGTAGATTCTTTATCATGTGGCTTACTTCTCCTGTCAATGTTGTCTCAACATACATGTAACCTGGAGTTCTAGTTTTTTCCTTAATGACTTTTTTGCCGTTTCGCACTTGAACGACTTTTTCCATAGGAATTACTATTCGACCTACTAAATCGCTCATTCCAGCATGAGCCATTTCGTTTTCGATATAAGTTTTGGTTTTATGCTCTTGGCCACTTATTGTGCGCAACACATACCATTTCATTCCAGTATCTGACATCTTATCCGAAGATTGAATACACAAACTCAAGTATAGTTGAGATTGCTTTGTCCATACCAAATACCACGAGTGAAAAGATGATAGTTCCTACTATAACTAAGACTGTACTTTTTTGCAATTCACTTAATGAAGGCCACGTCGCTTTCACTGCGAATTCATTCCATGAATCTTGAAGTGATGTTATGATTTTGCTCATCTTTTTTTATCTCTTAGCACGGGCACAAGGATTCGAACCCTGATCAACGGTTTTGGAGACCGCTATTCTACCATTGAACTATGCCCGTATGTAGGCAGAAAGGCACCTCCCTTTGGGAGGCACCTTTTACTACCTAAATTATATCAATTGAGTTATTCTTACTCAATGATTTTAGTTACCTGACCCGCACCAACTGTACGACCACCTTCACGGATTGCAAAACGCAAACCAGTGTTAACAGCAACATTAGCGATCAATTCAACAGTAATTGTAAGGTTATCACCTGGCATTACCATTTCTACTCCGTCTGGAAGTTGAATTTCACCCGTAACATCTGTTGTGCGCAAGTAAAACTGAGGACGGTAATTGTTGTGGAAAGGAGTGTGACGACCACCTTCTTCTTTCTTCAAGATATACACCTCAGCAGTAAACTTCTTGTGTGGAGTAATTGAACCTGGCTTACAGATAACCATACCACGACGGATTTGAGTTTTCTCAATACCACGTAATAAGATACCTACGTTATCTCCAGCTTCACCTGTATCCAAAATTTTACGGAACATTTCAACACCAGTAATTGTTGAAGTCAGTTTTTCATCACCGAAACCAATGATTTCTACTGATTCACCAGTGTTTGCAACACCCGTTTCAATACGACCAGTAGCAACTGTTCCACGACCTGTGATTGAGAATACATCCTCAATAGGCATTAGGAATGGTTTTTCGCGATCACGTACTGGCTCTTCGATCCATGCATCTACTGCACTCATCAATTCCATTACGGTATCAACCCACTTCTGCTCGCCATTCAATCCACCTAGAGCTGATCCAGCGATAACAGGAGTGTTATCACCATCATACTCGTAGAAAGAAAGAAGATCACGAACTTCCATGTCTACTAATTCCATTAATTCTTCATCATCAACCATGTCCGCCTTGTTCAAGAACACAACGATACGTGGAATACCAACCTGACGTCCTAAAAGGATGTGCTCACGTGTTTGTGGCATTGGGCCATCAGTAGCTGCTACTACCAAAATAGCACCATCCATTTGAGCAGCACAAGTTACCATGTTCTTCACGTAATCCGCGTGACCTGGACAGTCAACGTGAGCATAGTGACGGTTTTCCGTCTCATACTCCACGTGTGAAGTGTTGATAGTAATACCACGCTCTTTTTCTTCAGGAGCGTTGTCGATTGAATCGAAATCTCTTTTTTCAGACAAACCAGCATTCGCCAAACAAGTGGTGATTGCTGCTGTCAATGTAGTTTTTCCGTGGTCAACGTGACCAATTGTACCAATGTTCAAGTGAGGCTTGGTACGTACAAAATTCTCTTTTGCCATGACTAGCGATTATTAAATATATAAACAGTGTAAAGATTCTAATTTATTAGAGCCAATGACGGGAATTGAACCCGTGACCTCTT
>Ga0228655_1000588_pt1 | contig 12743 bp, 20 predicted proteins | sample 67DmetaG_FD_182742 | JGI IMG/M metagenome (GOLD analysis project Ga0228655, IMG submission 182742) | Seawater microbial communities from Monterey Bay, California, United States - 67D | ecosystem: Environmental > Aquatic > Marine > Coastal | place: USA: California | collected 2016-11-15
TATATCTAAAAGTTTTTCATGACCAATAGTTGGAGGATTAAATCGACCCCAATTTAAGGTTACAGTTTCGGCTGCAGCCTCCTCAAGATAGTGTTCTTTAAAGCTATGCAGTGACATTACTTGATCTTTGCTACTTTCTTTAATGCATCCTGCATTAGTTTACCATCATCAAAGTCAAGGTATACAGCAACGTGATCTTTACGTTTCATCATACGAAACTTAACACCTTTGCCTTTAACAGCTGATTGGATCTCTTTAGCAGAGACAGCATCTGTTTTAATAATTGCACGTGGATTTTCAAGTTTAGATGCTTTATTACCAAGTACTCCGGCTAATTCAGTAGGTAACTTAACATTGAATTTACCCATTTTAGTTTCACCAGCAGCGGGCTTAGCATTTTTTGCAACCCAGCTTTGTACCGCTTTTTTCATATCAGCTACTGATGTATTGTCTTTAACATTAAGTACAGTCTCATCGCCTACTACTAATGCGTCATCATCCATGTATGGTTTACCTGGATCTCTACCTAATTCCTTTTTAAAATCTTTATAAATGAAATTCATAGTAGCTAATTCATCGTTGGCATTCCACCTGTGATTATCTTTTACTCTTGCTTCATCTATGCGTGTGTATGATTGTACTAATCTGTCTATTAATTTCATGTCTTTTCCTAAAATGGTTTATAATTATCGAAATCTAGTCTTTTACCTTTTCTATCAACATAAGCACCGCCAGATCGTTGAGGATATCTACCTGCTTTATCGTCCCATTTAAATCCTTGTTTGGCCATTGTTTTATCTAAGTCTCTTACTTGTTTAGGGTTCATACTATTTGTGTAACCTTTTTGTCTCATCATATAATCCTGCTCTGAATCTACCCAAAATTCGCCTTCCTCTGAGGCATTAACATCATTTGATATTAAAGTGTTTGGGAATTTTTTGTTTTTTCTCAATGTCTCTCTGTATGACTCAACTCCCAATTTATCTTTAAATAATTTCTCGGGTTTTCTATTGTCCTTTGCCCAGTCATTACCAAGGAAAAAATCATATATATCTTGGTTTGTACCAGATATAAAAACTTTATGCTTACTATCTTTAAACTCCTTGTAATTCACAGACACGCCACTGAGCTTACTTTTGAAGAGTTCAGTATCTCGCGTAATACCACCCCTATTATATAATAATGGAACAACTGCTCCTCTTCCGTTTTTTGCTAGAGCATCAAAGTGTTGACCGGTAATTTCAATATCATATCTTCTTTTCCAAAAAGCATGCTGTTTTGCGTTTTGATCACCAAAAGTTTTTTTATCACCATTAATTGCTTTCGTATCTTGAAACTTTTTGACTGGGAATGGTCCTCTTCCCCATATGTCAGTAATATCATATTTTCCTTCACCGTCATTAGCAGCTTTTCCCGTGATATTCTTAGACCAAAATTTATCAGCATCTGTCCATTTTTTCGCACGAGCTTCATTTAGTGGCTGTGTATATTCCTTAACTATTCTGTCTATTAATTTCATTTTATTCTTGCTCCTGTATCTATACCAATTTGTGCCATGGCATAATCGAATTCCCAATCCTTGTTTTTTTTATTTTTAATATAAGCTTTTTTCTGAGCAGGTGTCATACGTTTCATTAAAAGTTTCTCATTACCTGCCTGAGTTTGTTTACGTATCTTATCCCATTCAGCTTTAGTCTTTGCTACCGCTTGATGTGCTTTTGATACTGGTCCACTTTTAATTTTGGGTTGGGAATCTCTTTTAGCTTTATCGATTTTTCTATTATGAGCATCAGTTTTCTTTTGATCTGCTCTAGTATAAGCTTCTCTTAATTCTTTTATTGTAATCATCGTGATTCAGACTCCCATCCTTTTATTATGTCTTTGCTAAAGTTATTATAGGAAAATTCCATCCTATCTACAATTTTAACTGCGCCATTTGTTAAATGATCTATAGCAACATATCCTTCCGCACCAGTTACTCTAAAACCGTCTTTAGTCTTTATAAATGTATTTATACTATCCATACTATCCAAGTGAGTTAATAGCTTTTTCTTAGCCATAACCAATTCATTTTGCATATCAAACATATTTATGAGGCCATCTTGGTTATCATCTGAGAAGAATTCTAAGGCTGCCAGTTTTGCTTGTTCCTTCCTATCCTTCCCAGCATCGCTCTTAAGCCTTTCTTTTTCGGTGTCGTAACGTAATGATATCCATGAGATGAGCTCACTAACGTACGCTTTGGAGTTCGTGACTTCATCTTGTGATCTAACCTTCGTATTGCGAAAGGTATTAATAAATAAGTTAATATCTTTATTTGTAGCCACGTCATTAAGCGTAGTGGCAGCGATTTTTTGAAAGAGCTTTCCTGCATTCGAGATGTGTTTCGTAATTTCATCAGTATCCTTTTTAGTTAATGTGGCTAAACCAGATATGTCAGGAAGGTTAGCAGACTTCTGCCATACCGAACGAACTGTCTTAAATGCTCCAATGGATACACCAAATGATGCATTCATTGTTTCAAAAGTTGAACCGGAGTAATAAGTATGCCACACTACACCGATCTTCGCTTTCATAATCTCTTTCGCTGCATTTTCAGGTACTGCATATACTATAGTATTAGGGTGGAAAGTTATATACTTCACACCATCAATTGTTGCTTTCTTTAAGTCTTTTTTAGTGAACATAATATCACCTTGGTAGACTCCTTTCTTTATACCAAGTTTACTTAATTCTTGAAATGCTACTGTAAGTTTCTTTTGTAGATCACCAGAGGTATCGGCTTTCACATCTTTAACGCTCTTATATACCTTAGGGTTCTTATTGAATATTCCTTTCTTTGCAACAAAGAACTTACCATCACTAGGATCTATACCAGCAAATACTGCAGGTGCACCATCCCATTTAACTGTAACTTGTTTAGTGTCATTTGTATGACCAGCTAACATGTCTCTTAAATCTCTTAATGCAAAGATAGCTGACCGTGCTCCGGCTACACCACCGTCAATCACCATGTCCTCAATGTGAGTCATGTGAGTATTCTTTGCTTCTGCTATGTGTGTCTTTAAATTCATATTAATTACTTACCTTAACGTATACACTTGCATCTTCTGATTTAGATCCAGCATAATTAATGATCCTTGTTATTAGTCTATTTGCTTTTATTTTAGATGCATTATTAAATGCCTCAAGGATAGCTATAACACCCAGCTTAGAATGTATCCATGATGCATCTTTCTTTGCAACTTCTTCATCAAATGTTTTACGAGTCATCTTTTCAAACTTAGATACTCTATTATAAAAGTCTCTACGTATTTTATTATTTTTCTTTGCTGGATCAGCTATAGCATTTGCCATTTTAACAAGATTAGAGTTTGATTCTATCTTAGGCATTTTAAGCAATTCAAGTGTGTCTTCGATTGGGCCATAACCTATACCTCCACCTCTTGCACCTTTACCTGTGATCTCAATTTTCATTGTACCAAAAGATTTATTAGCAGCTATTTGAAGGTTCATACCTTCTTTAGACGTTATACTGCCTCTCTTTGTACTCCAGAAACTTCCGCGTTTCGCACCTTTAACAAACATCTTATCAACTTTATAGTCATCAGTAGGTACTGGTACTTCTTTGTTATATTCTTTAAAGTTTCCATCACCTTTATCAACTATCTTAAGGGATATGCCCACAATTCTTCTTGCTATATACTCTTCTAACATATATACATTTAAAGCATGAACAGTAAGTACTGGTATATTTTCAGCATTAAAGCTTTTATCAAGGGCCCATATATCACCAGGGTTCCATTTATCATTATTTAGATTCTTCATCTCGTTGTTTCTATATGCATCTTTTTTCTTTGAGTATATATCATTCATCTTTAAATCATCGCGATGAAATGTTTGACTCTTATTAATAAATCCGCCATCAAGTAATACCACTGCTGATAAGTACGAACTCTTTCTCCAATCTTCTGGTATACCTAACATAGTCTTAAGATTAGTACCACCAGTAAATGCACGATTAGTATGTTTACTTAGAATTTCATTAGTGAAGTATTCATACGTTTTCTTTCCTTCAGCTGTAACAGCGGCACACCATAATGCTTGTGCTGCTTCAGTTTCGGCTGTGGCTTTTGTTCCTGGTCCTGCACCACCTGTTTCACCACCAAATAGTTTAGACTTAAAGATATGACTACTCAATACATTCTTACCATCATTTGTACCAATAGAAAAGCTTTTACCATCTCTTGTAAATTGATCTAAGGCATTTAATGCTGCCTTTTTATCTGTCACTGTGTACAAATCATTCTTATGTCCTTTGCCTGGAACCATTTTAATAGGTGTACCATCTTTAATTAATTTTTTAAGGATGTTTACTCTTAATTCACCAGTGTCATTATTAACACCTGCAAGATCAGCGGGTCCTAGTGGAGCTTCTACGATATATTCTTCTACCCAACCTGAATCATCTTCTTGTGGTCTTGCTGGAGTTTTCTCTTCGTATCTTGTCTTACGATCAAGTACTCTTGCAAACTCACGGTGATTTAAACCAAAATGATCTGCAGCAATAGCCTGAATTTTTTGTTTGCTCAAGCCTCTTGAGATTACATCAGGATCTTTTCTTAATGCTTTCATCATAAGCAAAGCACCTTTATACTTGTCTTGATGTGCAACTCTGTATATCATACGCTTCACCTTCTTCGGGAGAAGATCGACTAAACGCATTTGAGTATCTTCTTTTACTTTTTCATTAAACTGTAACATTAATTATCTACCTTTGATCCAGCTCTCCATTGGTAACATGACCAATATCCTGCAGTTGTTTTATCTTTCTTCTGATCACAGTTATGTCTTGCACGAAATGCTTTACGTCTTGCAGGGTCATCTCTTTTGATCTCTGAATTAGGATCACCAAAGTTTACCTTTACGACATTACCTTTATCGTTCTTTACATATACATGGAACTTAGATGCAGAACCTTTAGGTGAACGTGTAGGGTTATTTAATGTCTTGCCTTCATATTTCTCAACAACCTCATCTTGATATTGCTGTTCGCATATTGCATCTATTGCTTCTATTTGTTTATATGTTTTCATATTATCCGCCGAATTCGTGTCCTGCAACCCTCTTCATTTGCTTTTTAAATTCAGCAAAATCTGGTTTAGACTTGTATAGTTTAATAGAGATCTCTGGTCTATCTTTACCTTTAATTCTCCAATTATATCCTTTTTCTTTATGTTCAGGCTTTGTGGTCTTTACGACTCTTCTTTTAAACCCTTTTTCCCATGGTTCACTCTTACTGCCTGGACCTTCTTTAATTTGTTTTAACGTCTTCATTAGTTATTCTTTATCCATTCTTTTGCTGCCTTATTTCTTGGCAGTTTCTTAGACCATTTCTTAATTTGATTTTCTACTTTACGAATTAGACTAGGTGTTCTTTCCCTTACCGTATTATCTATCACGAAAAACATATTACCAAATGACTTCTTTAATATAGGTATGCTCTTATCTAATTCTTTAAATTTTTGTGTAACAAGCTCTGGACCAATAGATCTTTCACCTTCCTCACCACGTTTTCTATCTGATTCAATTGAATCTTCTAAAGGAATACTAACATACACCATGGCTGTTTCATAGCCAAGCTTTTCTAATGTTGCCTTTTGACCTTGTACTTTCTTAGCATTTGCACCAGTACCATCAATAACAAGACCTAATCTGCCAATCATGGCATGGGATTGTTTAGAACCAGTATGTCTTTTTGCTACAGTACGTATTACATTACGTTCAAATTCTCTATTCGGGTCAAGGATAACTGCACCTTTCTCATCAGTTAAACCTGCTTCTTTCATATAACGAGTGAATTCCACGTCTGAATTGATTACTTTATAACCAAGTTGTGGACCTAAAGACATCCAATCAGAGACAAAGCTTTTGCCTGCGCCTGGAGCACCTGCCATAAAAACCGCCTTGAATATTGAAGGATCGTGTCTTCCTTCTGATAGATAACCTTTAAGTGACTGCATGTGACCTTTATAATTTAGATATAAAGGTATTTATAATAATTACAAATTCTTAATTATTTTATTTAAATTCTTAATTTTACTATACTTCTTAAGCTTAACGAGCTTTGGTTCAACATGTTCTTTAACATTTTCTAAAGAAATGTAGCCATAATAATCTAATATTAGTAGCATTGCCATTACATCACCTAGTTCTTGTTCTAACTCTGCTACATTATCTTCATCATACGGGCCAAATCGTATTAATTTTGAGTTAGCTTGTATTACTTCTGCGCATTCTTCTGAGAGAATAGTCAGCGTTTCTTTTACGTTCATTACTTTTTACCGAGTACATAGTCTTGCTTTGCCATCGCATCATCTAATATACTTTTGAGAATATCGCCAGCAGCCTCATTAAACTTTGTATCCCCATGAGGATCTTCAAATGGATAGTCTACTATCTCATAATCAAAGTTTATCGACTGTGTTGTCTCATTTAATTTAACATCCATGTAGCGATATATAACATTATGGAATGTTCCACCTTCTAATCGTACATACCAATGTTCATTATCTAAATCATTTTTATCTACGAAAGTCCATTTATTGAATGGTACTTCTTTAGTTTTCATCTACATGCCTTAATATTTTTTCACTGTAGACATGTAGTACACCACGATCGTCTTCAACAACTAATCGTACTGCACCACTAAGCTTTTCAAATACTGCAACTACGTGACCTACAAACGTATAGTCACCACCTACTTTTTCTACTAAATCACCTGTTTTAAACATTATTGCCTCTTAATAAAATCTACTTCATATACATTACCATCATATTCAAATGTTATAGTTGAGTGTGAGTATTCATTGACTGATGTAGACTTCTTACGTGTCTCTGTCTTACATACCGTGGCCGTAGTTGTACCTGACTCTGCAGCTGCATTATTAGCACCGATTGCACCACCAATAACAGCTCCTGGTAATTTACCACCATCTCCTTCAGTTACTACATCACCAACAACTGCACCAAAGATTGCTCCCCAAAATGCTGCATTAGCAATCTCTTCTTGAGATGCTGCCGATACTTGTTGCTTACTACATACTTCAACTGTATAAGGTTCTAAATAAATAACCTCACGATAATGATCTCGCACATTAACAGAATCAGCATAAGCTGACACAGTTGCAGCAAGTAATACACCCGCTGTTAAACCTATAATTCTACTTTTCCACATAATTTATTTCTCCATTTAAAGGTATATTATAACATAGAATGCGGCTATTGTACATACTTAGTATGCGGCTATTTTTAGTCGTTACTCTTTCTTTACCATCAGTTAATATTCTAGACTTAGCTCTCATTTTGTCCTTCAAGCTTGTATGGCACTTCCACTTTATCTTCATAAGGTGAAGCTGGAGCCAATGGTGGATTTCTTCTAGCATCTTTATATTTCTTTTTAGGAGCAACTGCATTAGCTACTTCTCTTGCTTCAAATCCATGATTACCAGTCCATTGTAGATCTAATGCACTAGGTGCAGGATGTCCTTTATCATGAGATGGAATTGGTTTCATAGACTTATCTTTGTATATACCTTTCTTTGCTGCACGTTCCCATGATTCAATTATGTCATCTCTGATATAACTAATAGGTGTACCTGTTGGATACTCGTGTGTCCAATTATGTGCCATCTTTGTAGCATTGTCTCTTATCGTTTGCAATCTTCGATTCTCGAAGTATTCCTTACGTCTAAATTCTATTCTATCCAAAAACCTTTTTGAATATTTTTGATTAAATAAAGCTTTAAGCATTTTGTTTTACCCTCTTCGAATTAGGATGTCTTTTTGCTGTATGAGTACTATGACTCATATCCTTGACAAACCTAGGTTGACCCTTTACCCGTTTCTTGGCAGTAGGTATCATTGATTTTCCCATTTATTTCTCCACATCTATTATGTAATCGACCTCAGCTTCTTTAAATAAAGCTTTGGCATCCTTTATTGAGTCATCCCATTTTTCATTATAGTCAGCTGGACGAGTTGCAATAACCTTGTCTATGCCGACTTGAATAATACCTTTAGCACATTCATTACAAACAGGTAAACCGTAAACATATAATGTCGATCCTTTTAAAGAAACTCCATTAAGTCCAGCATTATATATAGCATTCATCTCTGCATGTACAACTAAATTATACTTTCTTTCACGATCTTTTAATCTAGCCGCGGTATCTTTAATACCTCTTGGAAACCCGTTATAGCCTTGTGATAATACTTCACCATTATTCCCAATTACTACAGCACCAACTTGAGTGCTTGGGTCCTTCGACCATGTAGATATTTCTTTTGCTAAACAAGTATATCTATTACCCCATGCCTTACCATGCATTCTACTCATAGTTAAAATCCTCGAATTGTGTTACCTTTTTAGGTGGCTCATCTCTTACATTAAGAGTTTGTGCTGTATCCTCTACATCATACAATCTCATCTTAGCCCTGTCAATACCAAGTACAAACTTCTTGTTTGAACCTGTAGGATCATTATACCTATTCTTTAATTGTTTAACCATTATCTGATTAAGGTTCTCTAACTCTTCTGTTGATATAAGTGCAAACATTAAGTCGGCAGTTGCCGGTAAACCAAATGATTCACTTGTATCTTCTAGTCCCACATCCGAAGATGCAAAACCTGAACGTGTAGTTTGTGTGGCCGTAACAATAGGTAAGTTATACTCTACTGCTAAGCCACGCAATTCTTCTGCAATTGCTTTGACCATAATATATGAGTTAATCGATCCGCCCATAGATTTCATACGGGATGATGAACATATATTTAGATAGTCTATACAAATAAGATCAGGTGTGAAGTCACGTTTGATCTTTAATTCTTTCAGTAATGCCCTAAAGTGAATAGAGCTTGCAGCTCCTGTAGGATATTCTTTTACAATAAGTTTACCTACACCTTTGTCTGTAAGCTTATGCATCTTCTTATCGAACATATCTTTTGATAGATTCTCTAACTGGTCAATAGGCACATTCATAAGGTTAGCGTCAATACGTTCAGCTATTCTTTCTTCTGCCATCTCCATAGTTATATATAACACATTTTTCATCTGTGTTAAAGCACCAGCGGCAACATGACACATAAATAAAGACTTACCAACACCTGTACCAGCTAAGGCAACATTAAGTGATTTCTTGACTAGACCACCTTTTGTGATCGTGTTAAACTTTTCTAAGTCAAATGGTAGGTGTTCCTCTTGCCTATGATAGAAATCATAGCGACCATCAGAGTCATCAACATAATCATGACCAACTCTCATATCAAAGTTAACACCTAAAGCCTCACTCAATACAGATGGTAATGCATTCTTATCTAGTGTTTCATGCTTACCCTCTATTATATTTATAGAGTCCATGATTGCTAAATAGATTGCTCGGTCTTGACACCACTTCTCAGTCTTCTCAACTAACCACTCTTGGGTTTGCTCACCATCAGCTATACTAATTTCAGGTATAAGAGCAAGAGATTCTGATGTGATCTTAGGATTATTCCTTAATTCTATACTTAGTGCATCAGCACTTGGTAACTTATTAAACTTATTAACGAAGCCAACAATCTCATTAAAGACATCTCTATATGGATTCTCAAAGTATATAGTTTTTAAATGAGGAATAACCGTTCTGGTATAATCCTCATTAAGCATTAAGTTGCGTAAGATTAATGTTTCTATCTGCATTAAACGTCCATATCTTCAGGGTTATCTTGCTTAATCATATCAGCATGGCCAACTTCATACTTCTGTTTTAAATAATCTTTGAAGTCACCTGCAAATAATGGTTGCCAAAATTCTTCTTTCAATGTTTCAGCAATACGAACCTTCTTATCTTCTACCTCACCAGTAGAACGATCGACCTTTGAGTACCAACCATTAGATGGTTTAACTACATATCCACCTTCTATTGCTACATCTAATAAACCTGAGTATGTTTCAATACCACCTTCCCATGTAACTGCAATAGGAATCTTAGACTTCTCACGGACAAACCTTGATTTTTCTACATTGATTACAAAGTTATATCCTGTAATTTCAGTTCCCTTCTTCTCTTGCTGACGGCCGATGATCCAGATATTATCTGAGGAGTAGTAAATACCTGTACCACCGGACACGACTGCTTTAGGGAATAAGCCGATTTCTTGATATGTGTGGTTGACTGCTAACAATGGAATGTCCCTCATTGTTAGGTAGGGTGTCGTCATTCTAAATAGACCTTTGAGGGCTTTCGCTCTCGACATATCTGCTACTGACTTTTCATTCATAGCATCTTCTAGTTCTTTCTTAGAAGCTAGATTTCCAACAGAGTCAATCATAATAATGACTTTGTCGGTGCGTTCAATATTTTCGAGCTGGGAGATTAGATCGAATTTCAGCTCTTCTACATTAGTAATGGGACTATGTAGTACACGTGAAGTGTCAATACCGAACGACTTAAAATATTGTTGCGGGCTACCAAACTCTGAATCATAAAACAACAGGACAGCGTCTTCATACTTATCTAAGTATGCTGCTGCCATGAGCAAGCCAAATGAAGTCTTAAAATGCTTACTTGGTCCTGCTAAGACTGTTAAACCAGAACTCAGACCTCCGTCTGGATCACCTGATAACGCAACGTTAATCATAGGAACAGGTGTAGTCACCATATCCTTATTAGAAAACAACTTGCTCTTGTCAAGTTGCGAAGACTCTTTGATACGAGAGTTCTTCTGTAATTTATCCATTATTCCCATTTATACTCCTTTGTTAATTTGATAGGTATATTATATCACATTTAGATGGGAAGTACATACTCTTCACCAAATTGTTTTCGTCTGTAACACTCAGGAGAGATATGTACTGATGACATGTTCTCCATTTTCTCTTTAGCATATAATTCAGGATCCATACACTTCCATTCTTCTGGCCACATAACTTTATTCATGCTTACCATATCCATGGTCTCTTCAATTCTCTGTAGCATCATCACTCTTTCGTATCGTGTACCAGCAAAAGGATGTCCTTTATAATAACCTGTCTTAGGTAATTTTCTACCTTCAAATTCTATTGGCCATGGCACTGCATACTCAACTGGTATCGGCAATGAATCACCAAATCTTTTTAGATCTATCCACATATCTCTTGGATCTATATTCAATCTGCATAGATGATGTCTTAGATCTATATTACCAAAGACTAATGTGATACCTTGTAGGTTATTACATTTAGCCATATGATCTGTTACGTATTTAAAATTAGATTTTATTTGACCATTAAGTGTAAGACCGTCAGTCTTAATAACCATACTACCTTCAGGAGCAAATGCTGCCGTATGAGAATCACCTATAGTTAACCAATCCGTATCAAGATCTGTCGATAGTAATGTTTGAGCTCCATCGCATTTAGCTTGCACACGGGCACACCAGTCTTTATCCTTCACATCTTTTCTTTTGGCTAACATGTTACCATACTCAGGCATATCAATGTCAAGTGAATAGACTTTATCAGCTAATAAAAAATTATCAATACTCTCTTTAAGTTTATCATTGAATCCACCAAATAAATTAATAGATCCATGGAAGTTTACTCCATGATCTAAGTATAATATTTCAACTCTGTGGTTGTCATGATTAATACTTACATTTAAATTCTCTGCCCATGTACGTGCCCAACCATATCCATGGCTATTCTTCTTACGTGGTATTTTACTAAAAGTTCCTGTTATCATAAGTTCTTATCCCAATCTCTATAGCTTTCCGTTTCGTATATTGTATCATCGTGTAATTCTGGTTCTTTACCTACATTCCAAAATAGTATATCTTGACCAGAATTCTTTGGAATGTATTTCCATACTTTACCATCGTAAGTATCTATGTTTGGAAATGGTGGTAAGTTCTCTTTACTCTCATGAGCCGTGAAAGCACGTGGCTCAGATATAACCTTTGCTCTACCTAATTCACCAGCCTTCATGTTTCTACTAACAGCAACTGAAACAAACTCGGCATTAGGCCAAGCAATCTGTAGAGATCTTGTAAGTACACCTGTCGAAGTAGCAACATACACCAGTTCAGGCTCTTTAATCTTACTAGCAACCTTAACCATACCCGCTGTAACTAATTTATGTTTCAGTCCTAATGGCACAAAGAATGCATTTGGATTTTGATCAGCCCAGTCTTTTGCTATCTTATTTAAATTAGGCATAGCTGCAATACGATGGAAGGATGCTTCTGCTCCTTGTTCTATGCAACATGCTTGGTGATGTGAGATCTTTTTAGATGATGGCATAAATAATCTTACAGCTTTATTATGTCTCTTCGCTACATCTAATATACTTACACCAGCTAAACCAGTCCTTGGTTGCACATACACAATAGTATCTTCTTTAATACTTGATATTAAACAATCTCCACCTCGGACCTTCGATCCAACTAAGTCATCATCTCTTACAACTCGAATACCTTCATGCTCAACAATACGTGGAGGAGGATTAGGATCTTCCCAATCACCTGCAAGATCTAAGTAATATTCTTTTGCTTCTTCAGGTTGCATCATACCGACATCGATATTGAAACCATCTTCTATGTGATTATTATGTGGCATTATATTGGTAGTGTATTAGTATCCGGTGGTGTACCTTGTCTTTGCTTCCAACCAGATACCCATCCGCTGTTATTAGTTATAGTACTAGGAATATGGTCAAATGTACCA
>Ga0228655_1000645_pt1 | contig 11969 bp, 5 predicted proteins | sample 67DmetaG_FD_182742 | JGI IMG/M metagenome (GOLD analysis project Ga0228655, IMG submission 182742) | Seawater microbial communities from Monterey Bay, California, United States - 67D | ecosystem: Environmental > Aquatic > Marine > Coastal | place: USA: California | collected 2016-11-15
TTGAACGCATGAATACTTTTTTCTACAATTAAATTAAGACCGCATAGTCAGTCCAATGCAGCGCGCTTACATGCATAGCCTCTGATTGATTATTTACCCTTATTTGTGAGCGTATTCAGTAAAATAGAAATTGTTATTACAATGAATGTAGCAATCACATTATACCATAAAAAACCAATAGATATAACCTCTTGTGAATTGAGATAGTGGCATATAAAAATGATGGTTTGCGCAATAACACCGCCAATAAATACTTGATTGCCCCCTATGTTCTTTAAGAATAAACCCACTAAAAATATACCGAGTATGGTACCATAAAAAAGGCTACCTAGGACATTCACCAACTGAATCAAGTTTTCATATAACGGAGCCGCTAGAGCAACAAAAATGGCAGCAATTCCCCATAATAACACTAAGGAGCGTATGGTTCTTTTCTCGTCGTGATTTCTATGACCAAAGAATACGCTATAGTAATCCACGTAAGTTGTGGTAGCCAAAGCAGAAACTTCACCAGCTGTTGAGGACATGGCGGCGCAAATAATTACTGCAAGTAGCAATCCTATTAGACCGTTAGGCAGATTGTTCAAAATGAAAGTGATAAAGACATAATCCGTGTCTTTATTTTGGAAGTTCTTCAAATTGCTATCAAGCAAATCCATGTAATCTGCTCTCAAAACTTCTTGCTGGTCGTTGAATCTATGAGCACTTTTCCAATCTGCGTGAATTAATGCTTCCCTTTTATTATCCCAAACTAATGCATGTTCAAATTCAATAGATTTTAATTGGTTTTGAATTTCAAGAGGCGCACGCTCTATTTCGCTTTGGTTGAAGAATATGGGAGGTTTAACGAATTGGTAAAACACAAATAAGAAAACTCCAATAGAGAGAATTGCAAATTGCATGGGCACCTTGAATGTTGCATTGAACAGTAACCCAAACTTGGAACTTCTTTCATCCTCAGCCCCCAAATATCGCTGGACTTGACTCTGATCTGTTCCCAAATAACTCAATGAAAGAAATAGGCCGCCTGCTAAGCCAGACCAAATAGTATACCGCGTTCCAGGATCAAATGAAGTGCTCACAATATTTAGCTTACCCATATTCCCGGCAATTTGATAGGCATCGTACATACTTACAGGAATAAGTTGAATGAGAATGGTTGTGGCAATTGCCATACCTACCAAAATCACTGTCATCTGCCATTTTTGAGTAACCGCAACGGCAGCTGAACCACCGCTCACCGTGTAAATAACTACGATTAAACCAATAATAATAATCATACTATTTAACGGAACATTGATAGCTGCAGAAAGGACAATCGCAGGGGCAAAAATGGTTATTCCTGCACTTAAACCTCTTGAGGTAAGAAACAAGGCGGCAGTGAATAATCTAGTCTTCCTGTCAAAGCGTTTCTCAAGGAATTGATATGCTGTAATTGCCCGCATTTTTCGGTAGGCAGGAACAAAAAATGCACTGACAATAACCACAGCTAGGGGCATTCCAAAGTAGAATTGAATGAAACCCATGTCGTTAGCAAAAGCCTGCCCAGGTGTAGATAAAAATGTAATGGCAGATGCTTGGGTTGCCATTATTCCCAAGCCAATGGTCCAAGGACTTACCTTTTTTGAACCACTTAATAATTCACTTGCAGTAGCACTTTTTCTGGTTTTATAAACTCCAAACCCAACTATTAAGGCAAGAGTCAAGCCCAGAACCAACCAATCTATTGGATGCATTTAAACGAAGTCGCGCGTGATGAAGTAAAACAAAACAATTTCTACTACCAATAGTGCAATTACACCCACGTAGTACTTCTTCCAATTCAATGTTTGAGATGTTTTAATTGTCATAATGGAGTATGTTTTGTAATAATTTCATGGCACCTGGAACTCCCGCAGGTAATTCTCTGAATAAGGATAATCCCGTGTAAATTACGGAACCTTTTCCAAAATGACCAACAATCGTGCTATTGGTATAGTTTATACCGCTACTTTCTTTGATACTTAGGACCTCATTAAACCCTTCATAGTCTTTAGGAAAGTACAGACCACGTTCCTGCACCCAAAAATCAAAATCGGAAGGTAATATCTTGTTGGGCTTTTGAAGAACTAGGTGATTCATCATAGTAATTTGTGCATCCTCTTCTGTCACCCTGTCTCTTCCAACCGTCAACGGAATGGGGGTTGGTAATTCTATACCACTTCTTCCCGAAGTCGTGTAAGTAACAACAAAGTTGCCACCACCTTCAACGAAGGTCTTAATTCTATCACCACTACCCATAAGCCATTTCTCGGTATTGAAGGCACGAATACCCACCAAAACCGCATTCACTTCATCCCAGAGCTCCGGGGTCTCTTCTGTAATTCTAACCACATCATAGCCTACGCTCTCCAACGTCTCATCCATAACATCTCCGGCACCTTCTATGTACCCCACCTTGATGCGCTTTTTGTTTAAGTCAAGGACTGTTAGGGTCGCTTGCGCTGGAGTGTACATGTAATGTGTTCCAATATGAGGGTAACTGACAGTATGCTTTTCATTAATTGACTTTGGAATAGCCATTTTTGGAGTTTCAATATTTGATGACAAGAAAACCAAATACTTCCCATCTTCCATTTTCGCGGGGACTTCCTCTGTGAAGTGATTCCAACCGGCATTCAATGTTTCACTTCTATTCATGGAAGAAGACAAAAACTGATGCTTTTCCAACTTAACATAGTGATCATTCTCAGTACGAGGTCTCCATCCTTGAGCTATAAAATCTAATGACCAACTCAACTCACCCCCTTCCTTGGAATAAATACTATACCCAATTGAACCTTTTTTTCCGGTATTCCAGTACACTCTTTGGTCAAACATCGCATGAATGGCCGGCTCCACCGCAATGGCCTCTCGGTATTCCCCTACGGCCCTGTCCACCAACTTTGCGATTGGTTTAAGATGCAGCATGATAATTGATTCATAAGACTCAAGTCTAACCCTTACTGTACGCATCGCAATCTCTGAATCCAATGGTAAATCCAACTGTTGAGTGAAGCCTTCATTGGTTACAACTTGAGGAGGGTTAAAAGCCATGACGTCTGGCAAAGCGTTTTTCGTGGGTGTTTTCACTGAAGCCACATGAACAGGATTGTCCGGATTCAATGACTGTATCTTGAGTGTGGCTGGATGAGAAAAACTTTCCTGAATTGGATTCGTTTCTACGTATACCTCAGCATAGACCTCTAAAAGGTGCAGCATTACCTTCTGCCACCTTTGGTATTTATCTGATGTAGGTGCTGTTTCACTAATTAAAATACTTCCCAAATCAGCCCATTTGGAAATCGCTTGGGCTCTATCTCCAATTTCTAAAGCAAATGCTGCTTCATTTGCCAATACATTTGAAAACTCAGCACTTTCAGACTCTGTATCTAAGAAAGATTCTAAATCTCCTAAACCCCATAGCTTTTTGAAATATTCATCTCTCGGGCCCCTGTTTATGGCGACACCAAAACCTTGACATTTGTGCATAGAACGGGCCGCATCCCCAATAGCTCCGTAAGTATCACCTAACAAAGGATCAAAGCCGCTCAAATCAAGGTGAATTGCCTCAGGATCATCTTTTAAGGTTTTATCCCACCAAATAGATGTATTCCACCACACGCCTTGGACAGTCCAAGGGTGAGTTTCGTCATCAAAACTTGAGTCTGCAGCCAAAGCTGCACTTTCTATTGCTAATTCCGCAGAAGCCGTGTGATGACCATGTCCTGCTCGTTCATCTGGAGGGAACCTAGTAATTATGAAATCCGGTTTTAACTCTCGAATCGTTCGCACTGTTTGTAGCTGCAAGTCGTCATGGTCCCATTTGGTCCACACTTCTTGAACGCTTTTGGAATAACCAAAATCCAAGGCATCCGTAAAACGCTGATAACCGCCGTCAATACGACGCGCGGCCCTGAGTTCTTGCTCTCGAATAATACCTAAGTCCGTTCCTAATTCATCTCCAATTAAATTTTGGCCACCAGATCCTTTTGTCAATGATAAATAGGTGGTCTCAGCATTAAGTGCATTGGAAAACCATGCGATCAATCTTGTGTTTTCGTCGTCCGGGTGTGCCGCTATGTAAAGCACCCTTTTTGCAGAGGAAAAACGTTGCATTTCACTCATAGCCTCACTCTTGTTTATGGACTGATATTGCGCAAATGATTGATTTCCAACACCTACAAGAAGGATTAAAAATGAGAGACGAACAAAGGAAGTTTTGTGCGTTATATTAGTGCACCAATTTGGAATCATATGAAGAGATTTTTACTCATTTTAATCACCGCTTTTTCTTTTACCGCCAATGCCCAGCTTAAGTTAAAATTAAAGTCGGGCACTTATGAAGTGAAGGAAGGTTCTTTCCTTCAAATACAGTCAAATGCTCCAACCTATGGTGTAGCTATTTGGAATCACGCGGTAAGCGTCGAAGATAAAAAAGCATTGGCTGATTTAGGAATAGAACTCTACCATTATTTACCAGAAAATGCTTTTGAAGTTCGATTGCCGATTGGAATTGAAGCTAGGGATTTACAAAATGCAGGGGTTGAATCATTCACGGCATGGACACCTAGAATGAAGTTAGACGGCCCATTAAGCATAGGTGACATCCCTTCTTGGGCAATTCTCAACAGCGGTGAAATAGCCGTTCAATTTTCAACAACAAAGGAATTCACAAACTTACCAAGCTTTGCGAAGCAGGTGAAGCCGCTTATTGATGGCTGGTATAGCATTACACTAAAACTAAGCGATCTTGAAAAGTTAGCGAAACAACCTAATGTGATCTTTATTCAAGCCATTGAAGAACCGGGTTCAATAGAAAACTTTAACAGTCGTTCGTCATCAAGAGTAGCCTATATGCAGCAATATGGTGATTATACTGGGGAGAATGTAGTTGTTGCGGTAGGTGATGACGGAGATATAGGTCCACACGACGATTACAAAGGACGTCTAACTTCTTTAGCCGGTAACTCAATTGGAGACCACGGAGATCATGTTGCAGGTACCGTCTTTGCAGCTGGTAATATTGACCCTGACGGTGCGGGGTCGGCCACGGGTGCTTCAATGATCTATTACGATTACCCTCAAAACCTTAGTAACATAGATAGTGACTATAACTTATACGGGATTCGTGTAACAAACAGTTCCTATTCCAACGGTTGTAATGCGGGGTACACCTTGTACGCGCAGCAAATGGATAAAGATATTAGAGACAATAATGCGTTAATGCACGTATTCAGTGCAGGAAATAACAACGGCTCTAACTGCGGGTATGGTGCAGGTTCACAATGGGGCAACGTAACTGGTGGTCACAAACAAGGAAAAAATGTTGTTGCAACTGCCAACATCACTTATTTAGATGCTATTGCACCTTCTTCTTCAAGAGGTCCGGCAGCAGATGGTAGAATTAAACCAGATTTAGCAGCAGTTGGTACAAATGTATATTCTACAATAGATGGTCATACCTACGGAAATAAAACGGGAACATCCATGGCTGCACCTGGTGTAGCTGGCTTTTTCACAGTCTTACATGGAGCATTTGACCAACATCAAGGATATACTGCAACTGGAGGTTTATTGAAGGCTATTGCAATGAACACTGCAGAAGATTTAGGAAACGACGGACCTGATTTTATTTTCGGATATGGAAGAGTAAACGCTCGTCGAGCAATTAGTTCCATACAAGATACAGCTTGGTTCTCAGGCAATGCGGCATTGGGCGGTTCATACAATTATACCATTGGGGTCCCTCCCGGTGCAAAAGAGCTAAGAGCCATGTTATACTGGACAGACCCAGAAGGCTCCACTTCTGCTTCCGAAGCTTTGGTGAACAACCTTGACTTTACGGTAACTGATATAACAAATTCTACAACGTATCAACCTTGGGTGCTCAACCCCGCCCCAAACAATACCACGCTAAACGATTTGGCGGTTCGAGGAACAGACTCCTTGAATAATGCTGAGCAAGTTACTATCCTTAATCCTAGCGCCGGCGATTACCAATTGAATGTTGCGGCAACAAATGTTCCCCAAGGTCCTCAGACCTTTTATGTCGTGTATTATATGGAAATGGAAGAGGCTGTGCTGACTTACCCACATACCAATGAAGCTTTGGTTCCAGGAGCAACGGTCGTACGTTGGGACGGAGCGGTAAATGGTCTAACTTGGGAATTTAGCCCTAACGGCGGAACTACTTGGAATACGCTTAGTCTTTCACCAATTACTGGTCAAGGCATGGCAAATTGGACTATACCCAACATTGCAACGGATGCCGCTTATTTACGCTTAATTAAAGGTAATGACACCTCAGTCGCAGGACCTATGACTATCATTCCACAACCCACGGGTTTGGTGGTAGATTGGGTTTGCCCTGACAGTCTAAAAATTACCATTAATCCGGTAACCACAGCCACAGATTACACAGCCTACATACTTGGAAATAAATTCATGGATTCCGTATTTACGGATGTTAATAACAGCATGATTATTCCCTACGTTGTCACTTCGGATACATGGATTAGCGCTTCTGCCAATGTAAATGGCTCACAAGGCAAAAGAGCTTATGCCATTAGTTTACCGAGCGGCACACAAAATTGCCCACTTCCGCGAGATTTACAATTAAAGGAAGTGATGAACCCTCAATTCGTGAGCAGCTGTCAAAGCAACCTAATTGAAGTTTCTGTTCAAGTGCGCAATCCCTCAACATCTGCTTTGGATACGCTTCCGGTAGCTTATAAATATCAAGGTGTTATTACAAGAGACACCATTTTCGGGACCGTTGCGTCTTATGCAGATACAATTTTTGTCTTCTCTGACCCAATATCGTGGTCAGGAACTACGAATGGTTCCATTCAAGCTTGGACAGAATTAAGTGGTGATATGAATGGACAAAATGATACAGTTGTACAAACCATTACCTATTTGAATTCTGCATTGTATTCCTTGCCTTTCCTTCAAGACTTTAATTCCTTTTCAAACTGTGCAACTAGTTTAAATTGTGGGGCTACAGTATGTAACCTCAGCGGAGATTGGACCAATTTAATTAATGGCTCGGAAGACGGAATCGATTGGAGAACACACAATGGAGGAACAGCTTCCAACGGCACAGGGCCATCTTCCGGCTTTGGCAATAGTGGCAAGTACTTATATCTAGAAGCTTCTGGAAGCTGTAATTTCGAAGAAGCAGTTCTTTATAGTCCATGTATTGATTTGAGTAATGCATTTGCTCCAGAATTGGAATTTGCCTATCACATGTTAGGTGGAGATATGGGTTCTCTCACCGTGGAAATCTTCAATGGAACAACTTGGACCATGCTATTGAATGAAAGCGGGGACAAAGGAAACAATTGGCAGGTAGAAACGATAAACTTGAGTGCATTTGCAGGAGATACAGTATTATTGAGATTTATTGGAATCACTGGAGACGGTTATCAAAGTGATTTAGCTATTGATAACATAGCTATTGTGGATAACATAGGTACACCGATTGCAGATTTTTCTGCCTCACCATCTTTACCTTGTCTGAATTCGACCGTAACACTTTTAGATCAAAGCGCTAAAACTCCATCGAATTGGAATTGGACAATAACTCCAACAACATTCTCATTCACCAACGGTACGTCTGCTTCCTCACAAAATCCTGAAATTATTTTTAATGCAATAGGGTCTTATACCGTAACGCTCATTGCATCCAACAGCTATGGGAGCGATACCTTAACCAAGGTCAATGAAATAGTAATCAACCCACTTCCTGTTCTTCCCATTATTGAAACATTTAGCACCACCACATTGCAAGATTTTAGCATTACCAATGCGGATAATGGAACAACTTGGTCACGAGGGGATGTGGATGGCCCAACAGGTGTTAAATCGGGCGCTATGTATATGGACTACTTTAATTACAATGCAGCTGGTACAACAGATGGGCTGCTAAGTCCTAAATTTGATATCAGCGGATACACGGACCCTACGCTTATGTTTGATGTAAGCTATGCCCCATATAGCGGAAGTTATTTTGATCAATTGGCCGTCGTTGTAAGTGGGGACTGCGGAAACACCTTGGATACACTTTATCTAAAGGAGGGAGCAAATCTAGGAACCGTTGCTGCATCAACTTCCACCTTTGTTCCTAGTGGAAGTTCTGATTGGAGAACAGATACGGTCCACCTAACCAATCTTTCCTCTACAGACGTTCAATTCGAATTCGTAGGTATTTGTGGCTATGGAAACAACCTTTACCTGGACAACATTCGTGTCATTGATCTTGGTGGAAACCCTTCCACTGCCAACTTGAATTTACCGTCAACAATCTGTGAAGATGAGCCTTTCTTATTCTCACTCAGCAGCCTAGACTCGACTGTAGATGGACAATTTGGATTGAATAGATCTGGTTCTTCCGTGGTGACCGATTATACCGGGATGGGAGCGCATACAGCAACGCTAAATGTACCTGCAGACTATCATTTGGAATACGTGTATTACAATGCCTATTCCTTTGTTGCCGATTCAGCCATACTTATACCTGGTCCACAACTTAGACCCCAATTCTCTTTGAGCTTAGCCGGAAATTTGAGTTATAATTTTCAGGATGCAACTGTGCCAGCTCCAAGTGCATGGTTGTGGGAATTTGGCGATGGAAACACGAGTTCTTTACAAAACCCGCAACACACCTATGCGCAACCTGGATCATACACCGTTAAGTTGACGGTTACCACTGACTGTGGTATAAAAAGCACAACAACAACCTTTAACAATATAGACCTTGATGAAAATGCAATGACACAAGTGGTATTCTATCCAAACCCGACTGAAGGACAACTTAATATCTCTTCACTGAAACCAGGTGGAGAGGCGACTGTTGAAATTTATTCCGCGATTGGAACTTGCCTACAGCGTTCTACTTACGCAGATTTAGAGGAAACCATTGTCGTTGATTTAAGCACGCTTCCTCAAGGGCTATACACGCTGAAAGTAACGAGTCGTTCAGGAGTAATCAGTCAGAATATCACCAAAATTTAAGGACGTCTACTTATCAACCATAATCCAAGTAGCGTTAAGAGACCATTATAAACAAGTAATTCAAAGCCTATGGCGTATCCCAACCGGGGTGCCCATAGGCTTATTTGATGGGATATAACAGGAGCAAGCAAACAAACTACTAATACCTTCCAGCCGTCTAGCTTGCGACCAAAAATGAGGGCAAAACTAAACAACCCTATCAAAGGTCCATAGGTATATCCTGCGGCTGTAAACAAAGTACCTATTATGGTCTCTGATTTTAAACTATAGATTAGGAGCATTACAATCAAAAGAACTCCCATAAACCCAATGTAAACCCGTGATCTTGTCTTGATGGAGCTATTCCCTTTCAACCCTAAAAAATCAACACAAAATGCAGTGGTCAAAGAGGTTAATGCACTATCTGCACTAGAAAATGCAGCAGCAAGAAGACCAAGAAAGAAAACAATGGGCAGCATGGCGGGGAAAGACGGATGCATGGCTATTGAGGAAAAAAGTGTATCACCGGAGGCAGTGATATTATTGGCAGTGGCAAACTCACTGAGAAAAACACCTAGCGATAAAAACAAGAGATTTACAACAAGTAAACTCAAACCTAATAAAACCATGTTTTTTTGGGCGTTTTTCAACGTTCTAACCGTTAGATTTTTTTGCATCATATCTTGGTCTAGGCCCGTCATGGCAATGGCAATGGCAGCTCCACCAAGTAATTGACGCCACCACGACTTTGGTCCGTCTAAATCTATAAAGTGCCACTGCGAATGACCCGTCAATGTGGACCAAAATGTATTATTTTCCGTAACTACCTCTTTGCCAACAAAGAGGAATGCCATAATTGCCGCAGATAACATGAGAACTGTCTGAAGCGTATCTGTAATTACAATGGTCGCAATTCCGCCAGTTGCACTATACAAAGCAATGAGTACTAATATTAATACCGCAGTAAGGACAAAGGGAATTCCTAGGCTATCACATATCAAAACTTGCACAACCGTGGTTACTATATAGAGTCGAGCGGAAGCCCCTACTATTCTGGAAAGAAGAAAAAACAAGGACCCCGTTTTATAACTGGACACTCCAAGGCGAATTCCTAAAAATTCATATATACTAATTACATTGTTCCTGTAATAGACCGGTAATAAAACCCGAGCAATAAATAAATAGCCCAAAAAATAGCCTACAACCATCACCATGTAAGTCATTCCCGATGAAGAAGTCCAACCAGGAACACTGATAAAAGTTACACCAGATAGTGAGGCTCCTATCATTCCAAAACTTACTAAAAGCCAATTGGCATTTTTATTTGCATTGAAGAAGGTCGCATTAGATGCCCCACGTGATGTGAAATAACCCACAACTGCCAAAACAGATACATAAAGGAGCAATAGAATTAAAAAGAGTGCATTGTTCATGCAACAAATATGCGCAATCCCTTACATTTGAGACGCAATGAATTTTTCAAGTCGTAAAATAGAATTAGCAGTTGAAGAAATCTCTAGACTGCCGGGTATTGGTAAAAAGACAGCATTACGCCTTGCTTTGCACTTATTGCGTAGACCCGCGATACAAACAGAGGATCTAAGCGCCGCATTATTGGATTTAAGGAAGAACACCACTTTCTGTGGTGAATGTCACACTATTTCGGACACAGAAATATGCGGTATTTGCGCTAGTGCCAAAAGGGATAAATCCATAGTCTGCATTGTAGAGGACGTGAGGGACGTTATGGCCATTGAAAACACAGGCGGATACAATGGTGTATATCACGTATTAGGCGGATTAATCTCACCTATGGATGGCATTGGACCAAGTGATTTAACTATTGATGCTCTTTTAGAAAAAATGCAATCTGGCGAAATAAAGGAAGTAGTTTTTGCGTTAAACACGACTATGGAAGGGGATACCACCAACTTTTACCTGTACCGCAAAATCAAAGATTTCAAAGCTGCTCTGACTACCATAGCTCGTGGAATAGCCGTTGGTGATGAATTGGAGTTCGCTGATGAAGTCACGCTAGGGCGAAGCATACAACATCGCATCCCATACGAACAAAGCCTACCGCAATAATGCTAGACCTGAGCATCGTTATTGTTAATTACAACGTCAAAGAATTTCTGACGCAATGCATTGATAGCATTTACAAGAGCAAAACCTCCTACTCTTTTGAGGTTATTGTAGTAGATAACAATAGTGCAGATTCTGGTGAGAAATCCATTCGTGAGCAGTTTCCCTCGGTTCATTGGATAAATAACCCTGAAAACATTGGATTTGGTAAAGCAAATAATATAGGATTTGAAACCGCTAAAGGTGAGTATACCCTCATCCTCAATCCTGATACCGTATTACAATCTGATGCAATAGAAAAATGTCTAAACTTTTTAGGAGATCATCCAGAGGTAGGTGGCTTGGGTATTCAAGGAATAGACGGTAGCGGTAGATTTCTGCCCGAAAGCAAACGAGCGCTTCCTACGCCCTTGGTGGCTTTGTGGAAAATTACAGGGCTGAGTTCACTCTTCCCCAAATCACGCTTATTTGCGCGCTATCATTTGGGACATCTTGATAAAAATGAAAACCATGAAGTGGATATCCTAGTAGGGTGTTTCATGATGGTGCCCACGAAACTACTGCGTCAAGTACAAGGTTTTGACACACGATATTTCATGTATGGTGAGGATATAGATCTGAGCTATGAACTTCAAAAAACAGGTAAGAAAAATATTTACTTCAGTGAAAGCAGAATTATTCACTACAAAGGAGAAAGCACTAAGCGCGGCAGTTTAAACTATGTTCATATGTTCTACAAAGCCATGGTATTGTTTGCTCAAAAGCAATTCAGTGGCAGCGCAGCATGGGCCTACAAACTCCTTATTTATTTTGGGATATACCTAAGAGCATCACTAGCCGTTGTGGCTCGGATTGCAAGAAGCGCCTTT